>Ga0209581_1000197_pt1 | contig 186478 bp, 172 predicted proteins | sample Coa_R2_FD_187160 | JGI IMG/M metagenome (GOLD analysis project Ga0209581, IMG submission 187160) | Surface soil microbial communities from Centralia Pennsylvania, which are recovering from an underground coalmine fire - Coalmine... | ecosystem: Environmental > Terrestrial > Soil > Unclassified...
CCTGCCGGGCTATGCGCCGGAACTGAACCCGGTCGAGTTCATCTGGGGCTACTGGAAGCAACACGCGCTGCCAAATGTCTGCCCGAAAGACTACTGGTCTCTGGACGCGACCGCCCGGCAAACGCTGAAACGGATGCGTCGCCGGCCTCGTCTCATCCGCGCCTTCTGGCAACAGGCCGAACTGCCGTTCTAGTGTCTCTATATTATGCGGGGCTCAATAGATCGACGATCTGCGAGCCATTTGGTGATGAACCCACGAGCTTAACCGAGCTGGTGACGAGGCATCTTTCCAGATATGGCGCTGAGATTGACTTCGCCTGACGCATCGGCTGAAGGCAACGACGTTGATCCACCACTTCCCTGTGCTTCCTGCACGAGGTAATGCTGTCCTGCACCGACAGTGCCCTTCAGGATCGTTCTGTCCCAGGACGACCCGCTGGCAGAGGCATATTGGACCGACCAGCCAGAAATATCGACTGCTGTTGTGCCTCGGTTGAAGAGTTCCACGAAGTCGCTTCGTAGCAGTGCAGTCGCATTGCCGCCACCCCCGTAGACTTGGCTTATCACGATTGTGGGGGAACCCTGAGCACTGAGGTGGTGAACTGCGGCGCAGCCAATTGGCACTATCAGCAGATACCTAGTCCACATAAATAGACTTCAGAACCCGTTGCTCCCAATAGCAATGCCTTCCGGAGTGCCCCGATAGCACAGCTACCAATAGCACGAGTAGCGTGAGCGGAATCGGCGTCACCGCCCCATCAGGGCCAACGCCGCCACGTCTCGAAATTCCGTTGTGCCTCGTCAAACACGTCGGCCCAGTCCGGCCGGAGCGGCTCCACGTGGAGATCCACGATCGCAAATCGCAAGAACTCTTCCACCGAGATTCGCCCCGTTGGGCAATGGGCAGCGGCCAAGTCTTCCCGCCGGCAACCCGCACCCGACCCGAGGTGCAGATGGGGAAACTGCATCGGACTCCTCCCCTCCGGATGCCACTGATAGGCGATGATCTCCCGATTGTCGGGGTCGTCCAGCGAATAGAAATACCCGCCCGTGCTCACCCTCCACGGACCGCGCTCGTCCGCGGTTTCGATGATCCGATAATGATGTACAAGCCGCAGTCTGAGACGTCCCGGTCCGGCCAACGGGGCCGGAAGGCCGTCGGCAATGAGCACGGTGTGGGGCTTTTCGCTTGGATGGTAGCCGCCGCGAACGTTGAGAATCCGCGGCGTGGCGCACGACACGACTCGCCGCAATGGCCGGAGGAACTCCTCCACGGCTTCTCTCGGCGTTGCGCCAGGCACGGGTTATCTGGGTTCAGCGAGCGGGATCAGCATCGAAACGTATGCCACGTTGGGGTCCGCGCAGGCGCCGTTCTCAGAGAAACGGCCTTCCTTCCAGGCGCGCAGGAACTCATCTCCGCTCATGTGCAGGTAGTGGCGGGCGGCGTTTTCGAATATGGTTCGGGCTTCGGCATCCGTGAGTTCGTGAATGCCTGGCTCGATCTCGAGGGTCTCATTCGCCATACATCACCGTCCATCTACAAATATCCCAGGAGCGGGCGCCGGGCACAAGGAGTCAGGAGCTCGCCAGGCTGGCGGTCAGTCTCCCGCGTGGCGTTCTTTCCAGGCCTTGAGGTAGCTTGCCACCTTGGAATTCTTGGCGTCCCAATGCGGCGGCGCGGGATTGTCGGCCAGCATCAACACACCCAGCGCCAGCATGCGGTCCACTTTGGCCATGTTGTCGTAGTCGATCTTCTCCCAATGGTCGCTCACCCCGTGGTAGTCCGGGTATTCGAAGGCCACGCAGACGGTGTGCGCCGGAATGCCCTGGTTGGCCAGCATCTGGTTGTCGCTGCGGCTGAAGAAGGCGTCGCTGTTCTGCTCGTCTTTGTACACCGTCACGCCGGTCAACTTCCCCGCCTCGCGGAAGACTTCCGGCAGGTCCGAATATTCGAACCCGGTGAAGGTGGCGGTAGCGATTTGCGGACCCTCGGTCGAGTCCGTGCGGCCGAGTTGTTCCAGGTTGACGTCGGCCACGGTCTTCTCGATGGGGAATACAGGGTGCCGGGCGTAGTAGCGGGCGCCGAAGCCGCCCTTCTCCTCGCCGAAAAAGGTCAGGAAGACGATGCTCCGTTTGGGCCGGTGCGGCAAGGCCGCCAGGGCATGGGCGAGTTCGATCACCGAGACCGTGCCGCTCCCGTCGTCGTTGGCTCCGTTGTAGATGCGGTCGCCCTCCCCCGAGGTCCGCACGCCAATGTGGTCGTAGTGCGCCGTCACCAGCACGCAGGAATCCCTCAGCCCGGGATCGGAACCGCGCAGCACGCCGATCACGTTACGCAGGGTCACGGGCTTTTTCACGGCTTCGTCCAGGTGAAGGGTGACCGCGGCCTCCGCGGCGCCGGGCGGCAGATCGTCGAGCACGCGGGCCAGCGGCGCACTGTGGACCACGAGCACGGCCTGCGGCGCGGCGGCCTCGGGATCCACGAGGCGGTTCGAAGCCTCGCTCTGAAAGTACATGCCTTCGCGGTCGATGAGCAGCACGGCGGCCGGCTGCATGGCGCGCAGGGCCCGCATCCGGCGGAACATCCAGCCGCCCAATTGCCCGGACTTGCCCGCATCCAGGATCACGACCTTGCCCGCCACGTCGCCGGCCTGGGGTTCGGGCGTGTCCGCATGCATCAGGAACACGCCCGCCTGTTTGACGTCCACGGCGGCGGGAGACTGCGCCCGCACCTCCCCGGCGCCCACTGCCACGGTTTGCCCGCCCGCGGCGAGTTCCAGGCGGAAGTGATCGGTGCGGGGCTCATAGACCTCGAAAGGGGCGGTCTGGAAATAGCCGTCGCCGCCGGCCGGCTCGAGACCCGCGCGCCGGAACTGCGCGGCGATGTACTCCGCCGCGAGATCCAAGCCGCGGGAAGGGGTATCGCGCCCTTCCAGCAGGTCGGAGGCCAGAAACGAGAGATTGCCGCGCAGCGACTGCGCCGAGACCCGGTCCAGGGCCGATTGCACCTCCGGGGTAAGAGGAAGGCTTTGCCCGAAGCACGCGGAGAGCAGGAGAATGCCGGGCAGGAATCCGCGGCGAAGGAAGGACATGCGCTATTCGAACTTCTGCAATTCCCGGATCAGGGCGTCCAGACCCTTCTTGCGGTAGAGATCCGTGAGGCGCTGTTCCTCCGGGGAGGGCGCCAGAACTCCCAGCAACCGCGCGCCGGCCAGCGACTCGCGGTTGGGAATCCACACCTGCCCGTCGGCGAATTCCACCTGGCTGACGAAGGCGGTCATGCCGGCGATGTTCACCGGCTGGCCGCCGCGGGAAAACTTGAGGGCGGCGTCCTGCAATACGCGGCCACTGCGCCCCGGCGGAAGATACAGGTCCGGATCTCCGGCCGGCACGGATGCCGCCATGAACTCGCGCCCCTGGGAATCTTTCACCAACCAGCCGATTTCCACGTAGCGCACGCTGCGCCCGGAACGGTTCTCCACCTGGATGCGCGGCGACCGCGCCTCACTGCCGGCAAGTTGCGCCCATCCCTCCACCGGCTTGACCGGGGAATCCGGAAATTCCAGGAAGGCAAATTTGGCAACGTGTTCCGGGGCCACGCCGGCCGCGGAAACCGAGCGGCCGCGCACCACCTGCACGTCCAGCCGCGGACGTTCGGCCTGGCGCACCAGGCTCTCCAGCGCGCTGCTGCGCAGGCCTTCGGGCCCCCGCTGCGAAAGAATGGTCTTGAAATAGCGGCGGTCGCGCTGGGCCTCCAGTTCCCAGGCGGTCATGGCGCGCCGCGAATCCAGCCGGTTGGGGCCGTAGAACGAGAGATCCCCGAACAGCACGCCGTCCAGGCTGACCTGCACCAGCGGTCCGGCGGTGAGCTGCGCCGGGCGCAGCAGGCGCAAGTCGATGTGCACCGGGAACGCCCCGCCGGGAGGCACGTCCAGGCTTGCGAGAGTGACCGAGCCCCTGCCGCCGGGGGTCACCTCCTGGGCCGTCACCAGCAGCGTGACGCCGCGGATGTGCTTGTCGCCGGCATTGCGCAGAGAGAGCACCATTTGCTGGAGATCCACCACCATGGCGCTGCCCCGCGGGGTGGCGTGCGAGCCGCCGAGGTTGGCCGAGAGCAACGTCACCGGCGAATTCGACGGCAAGTCGATCTTGACCGAGTTCTGGAGATCCAGCGGCAGTTCCTGCGCGCCCAGCGTCAGCAGCCCCGCCACGGAAAGAATGGCAAACTTACTGCCCATAGACATTGTTGATGGTCACGTAGCCGGTGTCCGCGTCCACATACCGCGCCCGCATGGAGCCGCCGGCTCCGGCCGAATAGAGCACCTCTTGCGTGCGCCCGTGCAACAGGGTCAGGGTCTGTTCACCCTGGCGCAATTCGATTCCGTTGGCCGTGGCCCGCAAGACCGTTCCCTCCACGGAAGCGGCGTTCTGCGGCGTGGTGCGCTCCAGCAGAAAGCCGGCCGTGACCAGGGCCACCATGCTGACGCAGGCCACCAGCGCCCGCCAGCCGGGGAAGACCGGCTGGCCCGGCACGGAGTCCGGCTCCGCGTTGCGGACGCATTCGCCCGCCTCCAGGCCCAACCGGATGTTGGCTTTCATCTCGGCTGCCACGCGGTTCCAGGCGATCTCCGGCATGTCCCGCAATTCGCCCATGGCGCCGCGCAGCGCGCCGAATTCCTCCACCACCAGGCGGCACGACTCGCATCCGGCCAGGTGGTGTTCCGTCCGCCAGCGGCCCAGCGCGTGCAGGTCTCCGCCCGCGTAGAGCGCCAGCGTCGCTTCGCTTGGATGCTTCATCTCCCTACCGCTTCCTTTTTTCCAGGTACCGCCGAAACTTGATGCGGGCGTTGGCGATATGCGAACGCACCGTGGCTTTCGAGCAGTCCAGGAGCCGGGCCACCTCTTCGGCGGGCAGCCCTTCCACGTCGCGCAACATCAGGGCCGCGCGCTCCCGGGGAGTCAGCAAACGCAGGCCGTCTTCCAGGTATTCCCGCTGCTCGGAACGCAACAATTCCTGTTCCGGGCTTTCGCCGGGGCTTTCCCGGGTGATCTCGATCTCGCAAAAGGACACGCGGCCGTTGCGGCGCAGAAAATCGATGGCCGTATTGGTGGCGATGCGGGACAGCCAGTGGGCGGCTTTTTGCTCGTCCTTGAGCTGATCCTGCCGCTGGAGCGCCTTGATGAAGGCCTCCTGGGTCAGGTCCTGGGCATCCGCCGCATTCCCGACGATCCGGTAAATCTGCACGAAGATCCGCCGTAAGTGCTCGGCAACAAACCGGTTTTGCCGATCCACGGTCTCCAGGCTCGGCTGGACGGCTTCGCTCATTTCCGCGCAAGTTACGGTTTCCACGGTCCTACTACTGAATGACGCGCAGCAGCGGAAAACGTGGAAGGTGAAATGCTTTCCCCGCCCATCGTGGCGGCTACGCTTCATTTTAGCGCACCCTAGGGCGGTAAACCCTTTGTTTACATTTAGGAAATGGCTGCGGGAGATCCGGACGCGGGATGGGACGCTGGCAGGGCTGGCGCGGCTGGCTGTCAAGGTTGATCTACCCTGCACTTATACGTGTGACGTACTACATAAAACTCCGGTAGGATGGATTGGTGATCCGGAGCTTTCAGTGCAAGACGACAGAGCGGCTCTTCCGGCGCGAGCGGGTCGCGGAACTTGCCAGCATCGCTGCGGTGGCACTCCGACGCCTGGTGGCTCTCGATAGTGCCCAAGCCCTTTCCGATCTCTTGATTCCGCCGGGCAACCGGCTGGAGGCGCTGAGCGGCGACCGGAACGGACAACACAGCAACCGGATCAACGATCAGTACCGCATCTACTTCACGTGGAAGGACGGCAATGCCGAAGACGTCGAAATCACGAAACACTACCGATAAGCTGCCGCCCGTTCATCCGGGCGAGATTCTCAGGGAGACGCTGGAAGACCTGGGGATCAGCATGAACCGGCTCTCCAAGGAGATGCACGTGCCCGCGAACCGCATCAGCTCGATCGTCGCCGGACAACGCGCGATCACCGGAGAGACCGCCCTCCGGCTGGCTCGATATTTCGGCACCACGCCGGAATACTGGCTGAACATGCAGGCACGATACGACCTGGAAACCGCGCGCGACCAATGGGAGGATCGGGTGAACTCGGAGGTACAGCCCCGTCAGCCGCTTGAAGCTCCGGCGGCGATACCATCGCGCTCACTCCCGCCAAACGTGTATCGGCGCTAAGCTGAACTATGAGATGAGACCTGTTGCCGTCGTCGGAATCGGCAAGACCCCGTTTGGCGCGTTTGCCGGCCGGGACCTGCGGTCGCTGGCGGTGGAGGCGGGAGAGAAGTGCCTGGAAAACGGCCACGCGCGGCCTTCGCAAGTGGAGGTGTTCTTCCTGGGGAACTTCGCCGGACCGTCCTTCATGGGCCAGAACCACCTGGCGCCGTACATTTCCACCGCGCTGGGAATTCAGGGCGTGCCGGCCAGCCGGGTGGAGGCCGCCTGCGCTTCGAGCGGCTCGGCCTTCTTCCACGCCTGGGCCGAAGTGGCCGCCGGCGTGTACGATCTCGCGCTGGTGGTGGGGGTGGAGAAGATGACCTCCCAGCCGACGCCGCGGGTGACCGAGATCCTGGCCTCGGCGGGGGATTGCGCCGGAGAAATCAAGGCCGGCTCGACCTTCGCCTCGCTGTTCGCCATGATCGCGCGGCGGCACATGCACCAGTACGGCACCCGGAAAGAACACCTCTCCGCGGTCGCGGTGAAGAACCACGCCAACGGCGCCTTGAATCCGGACGCGCACATGCGCAAGCCCATCACCCTGGAGCAGGCGCTGGCCGGCAAACCCATCGCCGACCCGCTGAACCTGTACGATTGCTCGCTGGTGAGCGACGGCGCCGCCGCGGTCCTGCTGGCGCCCGGCGAGCGCGCCGCGGAGTTCAGCGAAAAGCCCGTGCGCGTCCTGGGGATCGCGCAGGCCTCCGATTACCTGGCCCTGGATCAGAAGGAGGACATCACCACCTTTCCGGCCGTGCGGCGCGCCGCGGAAAAGGCCTATGGGATGGCGGGCGTGGGGCCGCAGGACATCCAACTCGCCGAACTGCACGATTGTTTCACCATCGCCGAGGTCATCGCCACCGAAGACCTGGGATTCGTTCCGCGCGGCGAGGGGGGGCCGTTCGCCTTCGAGGGGCACACCTCGCGCGGCGGCCGGATTCCCGTCAATACCAGCGGCGGGCTGAAATCCAAGGGGCACCCGGTGGGCGCCACCGGGGTGGCGCAGATCTGCGACCTGGTGCTGCAAATGCGCTGCGAGGCCGGCGAGCGGCAGGTGCCGCGCCACTCCCTCGGACTGGCGCAGAACCTGGGCGGCTCGGGCGCCACCTGCGTGGTCACCATTCTGGGCACCGTATGAACCCCGCGACTGGAACCGTTTATACCGAAACTGTGATCTACTCCGCTCCCGAGGCGTTTGTAAACGATGTACCCTATCAGACGGCCATCGTCTCGCTGGATGGGGGCGGGTGGGTTACGGGGCGCGTTCTGGGAGAACGCGTTTCCATCGACGACCGCGTGGAACAGGTCGAGACCCGCGACGGCGTGCCGTATTTCAGGAAAATCGCATGAAATTAGCCGAGCGCATGAACCGGATTCTTGTGGAATCCGCCTTTGAAGTGCTGGTGCGCGCCCGCGCGCTGGAGGCCCAGGGGCGCAGCGTGATCCACCTGGAGATCGGGGAGCCCGATTTCCCCACCCCGGCGCACATCGTGGAGGCGGCCAAGCAGGCCCTCGACCAGGGCTGGACGCATTACGGCCCGACACAGGGGTTCCCGGAGCTGCGGGAGGCCGTAGCCGCGTACGTGTCGCGGACCCGCGGTATCCAGGTGGGGCCGGAGCGCGTCGCCATCGTGCCCGGCGGAAAGCCCATCATCTTCTTCCCCATGCTGGCCTTGCTCGAGCCGGGGGACGAGGTGATCTACCCCAACCCGGGATTTCCGATCTATGAATCCATGATCCGGTTCCTGGGCGCCACGCCGGTGCCCATGCCGCTGGTCGAAAGCCGCGGCTTTTCGTTCGACCTGGAACTGTTCCGCGCGAAGCTCAACGACCGCACGCGGATGGTGATCCTGAATTCGCCGCAGAACCCCACGGGCGGCGTGATTCCGGCCGAGGACATCGAAGCCATCGCCGGCCTAGTGCGCGAGCGCGACCTGCTGGTGCTGGCCGACGAGATCTACTCGCGCATCGTGTATGAAGAGGCGCCCGTCTCCATCACCCGTTTCCCGGGCATGCTGGAAAAGACCATTCTGCTGGACGGCTTCTCGAAAACCTATGCCATGACCGGCTGGCGCATGGGCTACGGCGTGATGCCGGAATGGCTGGTGGAGGCGGTCAACAAGCTGATGGTCAACTCCAACTCCTGCACCGCCAGCTTCACGCAGCGCGCGGGCATTGCCGCACTTACCGGGCCACAGGAGCCGGTGGAGCGCATGGTCCGCGAGTTCCGCCGCCGGCGCGACGCCTTCTGCCGCGGCCTCAACCAGATCCCCGGCTTCCACTGCACCGTGCCGGGCGGCGCGTTCTATGCGTTCGCCAACGTGAAGGAGACCGGCATCCCGTCCAAGGAACTAGCTGATTTTCTGCTCCAGGAAGCGGGGGTCGCCTGCCTGAATGGCGGCGCATTCGGGGAATATGGCGAGGGCTATATCCGTTTCAGCTACGCCAATTCCTACGAGAACCTGATGGAAGCCGTGGAACGGATCAAAAAGGCCGCGGTGCGCTGGCAGCCGGCCGCAGCGTTACGATCGTAGCGCCCCAGCCGCCGGCTTCGGGGGGCGCATCGCCGAAGGCCAGGACGAATTCCGTGCGCGCGAGCACCGCGCGCACGATCTCGCGCTGCACGCCGATGCCCCGGCCGTGGATGATGCGCAGCGCGCGCAGCCCCAAACTGTGTGCTTCCTCCAGGTACGCTTCGACCACCGCCTCCACGTCCCTGGGAGGCACGCTGTGCAGATCGAAGACATCGGTGACGGGAATCCGGACAGGTTCGTCTTCCACCTCTGGTTCCCCAAAAACTCAAAAGGCCCGGCCGGGGGAATACCCCAGCCGGGCCTTGAGAAGACCGCGCCCACGCGCACCTGATGTCAAGCGACCTGCCGAGCCCTGTACTGATGCAGGATCGCTTCCATCTGATCTTTCAAGCGGAGTTTCAACTTTTTCAACCGGACCTCTTCCATCTGCTCTTGTTCTGTTAAGTGCGGCAGCGCCTCGAGAGCATCCAGTTTCTTCGCGTAATCTGTGTGCTGGTCCACCAGCTTGCGAAACTCCTCATTGCTTTCCATCAGATGCGCTTTCAACTGTTCCAGTGCGTTCCGTTCCATATTGGGCAGTTCCTCCAAGTGAGAGGTTGCCACGCCGAGTCGGTGGGTACGGAAAAGGCTCGGTGGGTAATCTTCACTTCGCATATCAGAAGTGGCGGCAGGCCTGGAAGACCTGCCGTCTACTTGTGACAGTAGCATGAAAGAAACTTCATGACAATAGCGGCTTCGGGGGGCTGGTCGTAGTACCCATCCCTCCTCCCAACCTCTTGAAATCCAAGCATTTGATAGAATTTTCGAGCCTCCTGATTGGACTCCCGTACCTCCAGATACAGGTGGCCGGAGCGGCGCTTTTGCAAGGCCTCGAAAAGGCCCCGTGCGACGCCCCGGCGGCGGAATTCCGGAGCCACAGCTAGGTTCAGGATTTCGGCTTCACCCTCCCCGAGTGGACGTGCCACGGCGAAGCCGACCACCCGCTCGCCGCGCTCCGCCACCAGGAAATCGTGCTCCAGGTAATCCCGCACGTTCCACTGCGCCGCCTGGGGGCAATCTGCCTGAATGGCGGCCACGGCGTCCAGGTCGCGCGGTGCGGCGGCCCGGACCAGCACCGTGTCAGCCGGCAAAGCGCACCTCTTCGGCGCCGGTCCACAGCAGGGCCTCGGGCACGGATTCGGCCGTCCCGAACGCCACGCGATAGCTCGTTTCCACGGTGGATTTCGCGGGAATCCAGCGGAAGCCCGGCACACCGAACAGCGAGCCGCGGGCGATCATTTCGCGCCTGGTCTCGGGCATGGGCGAAGCTCCGAACTCCATGCCCCGCGTCAGCGTCTTGCCGTTCCAGGGGCCCTGTTGCCGGCAATAGTTCTCTTCCCAGATGCCCAGCCAGGGAAAATCCGCGCGCTTCCAGACGTAACCGAACGCCACTTTGGACCGCGGTGAGAAGGCCAGAAAATACGCCGTGTCGCGGTGCGGGTCCATCAGGTGGGTAGTGAAGCCGGTGGATGAAGGGCGGCGGGTGTAGACGCGCAGGTCCTCGTAGCCGCCGCTGATGAGGGGCGCCATGGGCCAGTCGAAGTCCGCGGCGGGCTTCATGTAGCTGCCCGCGCCGAAGTCTCCTTCGAAGACTCGGGAGCGCGTGGCCGACGCCCGGAATTGGGTGGAACCTTTCTCGAGGAACGGCGGCCCGAGCGTTACGTGTTCCGTCCAGGCGATGGGACGGTCGGTGGCGGCCAGGTTCGTCACGGCTTCGCGAATCTCCGCCACGGGAACTCCGGAGCTCAGCTTGATGTGCCGCTCGACCGCGAGTTGCGCCTGCGGCAGGCGGGCGCGCGCGACCAGTTCGCCGTCGCCCGCGGTGATCTCGTACGGCGCCACGGAGGCCTCGCCATGCACCGTCAGGCCGGCGGCGGCTTCCTCGGCCGAAGGGCCCCCGAAGATGTCCACGCACAAGTTGTGCCCCATGATGCCGGCCAGCAGTTTGCTCTCGGAGTCGCCACCGTAACCGGTGTGCTTCTGAGGATCGTACGTGGAGGGTTCGATGGACGGCCAGGGCGGCGTCCAAAGCGGATTCACGCCGCTCTTCTTGTCAAGAATCTCCGCGATGTGCCCGCCTTCCACGAGGACGGTCAGGCGAAGGTGGCCGTTTTCCATGGAGACGGCCCGGCGGTCGCGGTATCTGGTCTCAGGCATGAGACCATTATGCACGCCGGTTTCCGGCGCCGGCTACGCCTTCTTGGCGGGCGGCTTGGTCTCGGGCGCGCGGCCCAGCTTCTCGATCTCGTTGAAGTAAACGCGCCGGTTTTCGTCCATCGCCAGGTTGGCCAGGATCACCGCAGTCGAGTCGTTCAAGCCGATCTCGAGATCGGCTTTGGGCTTGCGGCTCGTGGGATCCTTCACGCAGAGCAGGAAGTCCTCGAGTTCCACGTCCACCGGGTTGCGGTCTTCCTCGGGCACCATGATGCCCTTGCTATAGAGCCAGCGGCGGGCGAACTTGGCTTCCCGGCTCAGGAAAGAGTCCTGGTTGTTCATGGCGTCACGCGGCAGCAGCAGGGGCACGCCGGCGCTGGCCGCGGCGGTGGTCATGGTGGCCCCCGCCTTGAACTCTTCCTTCTTCTTGGCGGCCTCGGTGACGGTGGGCGCACTGATGGGCTTGGGCTCGCGGTACCAGAGCGCCGTGGCGGGATGGTTGTCGTCCCCGATAGTGATTTCAATGGTGCCCGCGGTGCCCATGATGACTTCCCCGAACTCCACGCGCTTGGCTTGCAGCAGATCCAGGTGCGAGTTCGTGCTGATGGAGCTGTACAGCAGCTTGCGGCCCTTAGGGTATTGGAAGATCAACTGGATGTTGTCGTAGCAGGTGCGGCCATCCTTATAAAAGTCGATGCCGCCCACCCCGATGACGAATTCCGGCGTGGCCCCGAACATCAGGTCGGCCACGTCGATCTGGTGCGAAGCCAGTTCGGCGGTGTTGCCGCCCGAGAACTCCCGGTACATGCGCCAGTTGATCTTCTTCTCGAGCGACGGGTCCGGCACCGGGCGGCGCTGGTTGGAGTTGCGATGCCATTGCGCGCGAATGTGCGTGACCTCGCCGAGGACGCCCTGGTCGATCATCTGTTTGGCGGTCGCGTAAAACTGGCTGTAGCGCCGCTGCAACCCGGTTTGCAGCACCTGCTTGGGCAGGGACTCTTTGAGGGCTCGCAGCTCGTGCACCTCTTCCGGCTTGAACACCAGGCTCTTCTCGCAGAAGCAGTGCTTGCCGGCCAGCAGGACGTCCTTGGTGATGGGGAAGTGCATGTAGAGCGGGGTGGTGACCATCACCGCGTCCACATCCTTGCGCGCCAGGAGTTCGCGATAATCCTTATACGCCGCCGGATTGGTCCCGACCGTGTCGAGACCTTTCTTCAGATTGACATCCCAGTTATCGCACAGGGCTACGCAGCGTCCCAGGTCCGTGGTCTTGAAGTGTTTCAGCAGGTAGGTGCCGCGGCTGCCGGTGCCGATCATGGCGTAATTCACCACCTCGTTGGCGGCCCGGACCGAGTTGATAAACGGAAAACCTTCCACCTTGCCGGGCAGCGCGGCGGCTGCGGTGGTGACAGCGCCGGCGGCCTTCACGAAATCGCGCCGGGAGACATCTTGCTCTTGTGCCATGCGGGCGTCCTCAACAAAAGATGATTTCCTCCAGATTGTATCATGGGCTTCAGAAGCAACACGATGCGGCTCTCTTCCCCCACTGCGCGCCTGCTGGTCGGCCTGGCCGTGACGCTGGCCGCGGTGGGGATTTTCTCGCTGTATGCCCTGCGCCAGGTGGAAGGGCTGAAGGATTTGCAGACCCGCACGGTGGACCGCAACCGCAAGGACTCGCTGCAACTGCTGCGCATCCAGAACGACCTGCACTCTCTCGGCCTGGCCATGCGGGACATGCTGGACAACGACGAGCCCTATCCGCTGGAAGCCTGGAAGGGCCAATTCGACCGCACCCGCGCCGACCTGGAGGACGCCCTACGGATGGAGGCGCAACTGGCCCCGGCGGCCCGCGACCCCACGCGCCAGCGCTACCTGGCCAACTCCTTTGCGCAGTTCTGGACCACCGCGGAGCAGATGTTCGCGCTGGCGCGGAGCAGGCCGCCGGAGGCGCGCAGCCTGATTCGGAACTCGCTCCAGGCGCAGCAGGCCTCGCTCACCTCCGCCGTGGCCCGCCTGCTGGTGGAAAACAACGAAACCGAGGAGCAGGCCATGGCGCGCATCCAGGACATTTACCACGGGGTGGAGCGCAACATTTACTATTTCCTGGCCGCCATGCTGGTGGCCATCTCGCTCACCAGCTTGTACCTGATCCAGTCCAACCGCCGCCTGTTCGATCACCTGGCCGCGCTCTCCAATCAGAAAAGCGACCTGGCGCGCAAACTCATCACCGTGCAGGAGGAGGCGCTGCGCTCCATTTCGCGCGAGCTGCACGACGAGTTCGGACAGATCCTCACGGCCATGGGGGCCATGCTGCGGCGGGCCGAGAAGCGCGGCCTGCCGCCGGACTCGCCCTTTCGCGCGGACTTGCAGGAAGTCCGGGAAGTGGCGCAGGCGACCCTCGAAAAGGTCCGCAGCCTTTCGCAGGCGCTGCACCCGGCGATCCTGGACGACGGCGGGCTGGAAAAAGCCGTGGACTGGTATCTGCCGGTGTTCGAGAAGCAGACCGGGATTACGGTACGATACCAGAAAGAGGGCCGCAGTCCGGCCGTGCCGGACCGGATCGCGGTGAATGTGTACCGGGTACTGCAAGAAGCTCTGAACAACCTGGCGCGGCATTCCGGATCTTCGACGGCGTGGGTGCGGATCGGGTTCCGGCCTGAGAGCCTTGACCTGGAGGTGGAAGATCACGGCGCGGGACTGCCCGCCGGGCAGCCCGTCCGGGCGGGCATCGGCATGGTGGCCATGCGCGAGCGCGCCGAGCTGATGCACGGCCGAATCGAATTTCTGCGGCCGGCGGAGGGCGGCACGCTGGTGCGTCTGAGCGTTCCCCTGGCGGAGCCGGATCATCATGAAGACTGAAATCACCGTGCTGCTGGCGGACGACCACAGCCTGGTGCGGCGCGGCTTCCGCCGCATGCTGGAGGACGACCCGGACATGCGGGTGGTGGGCGAAGCCGCCGACGGCGCCGAGGCGGTGCGCCTGGCGCTGGAGCTGCGCCCCCGCGTGGTGGTCATGGACGTCGCCATGCCGGGCATGGACGGCTTCCAGGCGACCCGTGAGATCCTGCGGCACCAGCCCGAGACCGCCGTGCTGGTGCTCAGCATGTACGCCGAGGAGAACTACGTGCGCAACGCCTTCGACGCCGGCGCACGGGGCTACATCCTCAAGAATGCGCTGGACGTGGACCTGGCATCCGCCATTCGCGACGCGGCCGCCGGCAAGCAGGTGCTAGGCCCGGGCGTGCTGGCCCCTTCCGCCGAACCCGCGGACAGCTACGACCGCCTCACCCCGCGCGAGAAGCAGATCCTGCAGCTCATCGCGCAAGGCAACTCCAACAAGGAAATCGCGCACCTGCTGAATCTCAGCGTCAACACGGTGGCCGTGCACCGCGCCAACCTGATGGACGCGCTGGGCATCCACCGTACCGCCGAACTGGTGGTCTACGCGGTGCGGCGCGGCCTGGTACACCTGCCGTGAGGCGGCGCGAGTTTCTGCTGGGCGCAGCGGCATGGTCCGCGGGCGCGGGCCGTTCTCCCGGCGGCTTGGGCTTCCGCTTTACCGACGTAACCGCCGCCGCGGGCATCCGTTTCCGGCACAACAGCGGCGCCTTCGGCGGCAAGTACCTGCCGGAAACCCTCGGTCCCGGCTGCGCGTTTCTGGACTACGACCAGGACGGCTGGCAGGACATTCTGCTGATCAACGGCATGGACTGGCCGGGCCACAAGCGGCAGCGCAGTACCATGCGGCTGTACCACAACAACCGCGACGGCACCTTCACGGACGTGACGCGGCGCGCCGGCCTGGACGTGGAACTCTACGGCCTTGGCGTGGCCGTGGGCGACTACGACAACGACGGTTTCCCGGACCTGTTCGTCTCCGCCGTGGGCCAGAGCCGCCTGTTCCGCAACACCGGCAAAGGGACCTTCGTGGACGCGACCGAAGCCGGCGGGCTGGGCGGGCGGCAGGGTTTCAGCAGCTCGGCCCTATGGTTCGACTACGACCGCGACGGGCACCTGGACCTATTCGTCTGCAACTACGTGAAGTGGGCGCCGGCGCAGGACGTGTTTTGCAGCTTCGACGGGCGGCGCAAGTCCTACTGCACGCCGGAAGCCTACCGCGGCTCCACCTGCTGGCTGTTTCACAACCGGGGCAACGGCACCTTCGAGGATGCGACCGCGGCCAGCGGCCTCTTCGACAGCAGTTCCAAATCGTTGGGCGCCGCGGTGCTGGATTACGACCAGGACGGCTGGCCGGACCTGTTCGTGGCCAACGACACGCAGCCCAACAAGCTCTACCGCAACCTGCGCAACGGATCGTTCGAAGACGTGGCCCTGAAGGCCGGCGTGGCCTTCAGCGAGGACGGCAAGGCGCGCGCGGGCATGGGCGTGGACGTGGGCGATTACGACAACTCCGGCGTGCCGGGCCTGGTGGTGACCAACTTCGATCACGAGATGCTGGGCCTGTATCGCGGCACCCGCAAGGGGCTCTACGTGGACCAGGCTCCGCGCAGCGACGTGGGCCGGCTCTCGCGCCGCAGCCTGGGTTTCGGCTGCTTCTTCTTCGACGTGGACCTGGACGGCTTCCTGGACCTGCTGGTGGTGAACGGGCACATCGACGACACCGTCAGCAGCCTGCGGCAGGATGTGGAGTACGCCGAGGCTCCGCACCTGTTTTTGAATGGCGGCCCGCGGGGCTTTCAGGACGTGGCCCCGGAGGCCGGCGGCGGTTTCGCGGAGCCCAAGGTGGGACGCGGCGCCGCCTTTGGCGATTTCGACCGCGACGGCGACCTGGATGTGCTCATCACCACCAACCAGGGTCCGGCTTACCTGTACCGCAACGATCAGACGTCCGGAAACCACGGCATCCGCTTCCGGCTGGTGGGCACCAAATCCAACCGCGACGCGATCGGCGCGGTGGTGCGTATCTTCTACGGCGGCGAAACGAGCTCGCGCATGGTCAAGAGCGGCTCCAGTTTTCTCTCCCAGTCGGAGCTGCCGGTGACCTTCGGGGTGGGGCGGCGGGACCGCATCGACCGGGCTGTGCTGAACTGGCCCAGCGGGCGCACCGAGGAGTTCCGGAATCTCCAGACCGGCCGGGAATATCAGTGCACCGAGGGCCGGGGCATTCAGGCTTTGTGAGCCGGGCTTCAGGCAGTGCTGCCGCGCACGCGGCCTTTCCATGCTCCGCCGCGGCCGCGCCGGTGCTCCACGGCCGAGTGCAGGGTGGCTGCTGTGTAGAACAGGGACACCAGCGGCAGGCAGGGCGCCCATAATAGCGAGCGGCCGTAGTAGCGCAGCGTGGGGGTGTACGCCAGCATCATCAACAGCCAGGCCGCGGCCCCGGCGGCGGTGGCCACAGCCAGCGGCGGTAGCACGTAGGTGACCAGCATGCCCGCCACGGTGCCCGCCAGCAGCCAGGGCGAGTAGCGAAGCTGGGTGAACGCCGTGCGCGAGATCATGCTTCCGATCGCGGCGAATCCGGCGTAAGCCCGCAGGCTGTAGGTGTCCGCGCCGAGTCCCAGCCAGAGCCTGCCGCCGCGCTGCTTCACGCGGGCGGCCAGGGCGCAGTCGTCGATCCACTCCCCGCGGATGGCGGCGATGCCGCCCATGCGTTCGAGCGCATCGCGGCGGATCAGCAAGCAGCCGCCGGCCGCGCCCGCGGTCCTCTTCCGCGGATCAGCGGTCCAGGCGGGGGGATAGAGCAGGAAGAAGAAAAACACGAAGGCCGGAATCAGGGCTTTTTCCACGAAGCTGCGGCAGTGGAGCCGGACCATGAGGGAGACCAGGTGGAAGCCGCCGGCCAAGGCGTGCGCCACCAGGCGGGATAGACTTCCGGGCGCGTGCACGATATCGGCATCCGTGAACAGCAGGTATGCGGGATTCCTGGGCGTGGCCTCCGCGACGCCGCGCGCAAGCGCCCACAGCTTTCCGCTCCAGCCGGGCGGGAGCGGCGGCGCCACCAGAACCGTCAGCCGGTCCGGACCGGCGGCCGCCCGCGCCGCCTCTGCCGTCCCATCGCTCGAATGGTCGTCCACGAGAAAAATGTGGAATGGGCCGGGATAGTCCTGCCCGGCCAGAGAAGCGATGGCCACGCCGATAGTGGCTGCCTCATCCCGCGCCGGAATCACGACCGCGATGCGCGGAGCGGCGGCGGGTGCTCGGGGATGCCGGGTCGCACGCGCCAGAATCCACCGCGCCCCAGCAGCAGTCCCAGCCAGATGGCCAGCGTCAGGACTGCGGCAGCCTCTAACATCTACGGAGCCGACTCGTCCACCACTTCGATGGCGTTGACGCAGGCGTAGTTGCGGACCGGCACGAAGGAGAGGGCGAGCTTGCCCTGGGCGTTGGGCTCCAGGCCGTGAAAAACCTTGTCCAGGGCGCGGTTGGAGCCGCCGGCGGTTTGGAAGATGTCGAAGTTGCGCAGCAGGGCGACTCCGTTGGCGTAGACATCGAAGAGGCGGCTGCCGGCGCCTCCGCCGCCGGGCCGGCCCGGCCCGAACCAGGCTTCGTTGAACCGCAGGCGCAGGGTATACCGCCCCGGAGCCACCGGGATGGTGTAGGTGAAGTTTCCATAGCGCTCGCCGCGGTACAACTCGGGGTCCGGAGTACCGGAGATCGCTTCCGGCCGCAAGACGGTCTGCCCGCGGCTGAAATAGCGGTCCGGCAGCCACACCCGCCCGGCCTGGTCGGTGTAGCGCTGGTCGCGAACCAGGATGCGGACAGGCCTCATTCGCCCCGAAGGCGCCGGCAAAATGGCGATGCCGCTCAGCACGGCGTTCTCTTTGACGCCTCGGAACAGGAGGTGCAATTTCCCGTCGGCCGCCGGGGAAACGCCGGCGCAGACCTTCTCGTCGGCGATGTTCGCGCCGCCCGCGTCGGAGGTCACGTCCAGGCTATCCAGCAGAGCCCGGCCATTGGCCAGCACCTGGAAGATCCGGCTGGTTTCCCCTCCCCCAGCCACGTTCCCTTCGCCGAACACGGTCTCGGCGAAGTACAGGTGCAGTTCGTAACGGCCCGGATTCAGCGGGATGTCGTAGCCGAACTCCTGCCCTTCCCTCCGCACCTGAAAGATGGCGGGATCCACGGTGCGCCAGATCACGTGATGCGGCGTAGCCATGCCGGCGCCGCCCTGAAAAAACCGGTCCCCGAGCCAGATATTGCCCAAGTGGTCCACGTAATGGGCGTCCGGAGCGCCCGCCAGAATCCGGATTTCTTCGCTCTCGAGCACCACCGGCGGCAAGTGCGGGTCGGGGTTCCGGGGCCCTCTGGTCTCCAGCCGCCAGCGCGCCAGACTGAATGCCCCCAGAAGGAGGGCCAGGGCCACGATGGCGACCGGACCGAACCGCACCCAGGGCCGCGCCCGCGACGGCCGGATCAGCCCCGTGTCCGGTGGGCGAGGCGGCACGGGATTCGGAATCACCACCGGAAGCGCGGGCGCCGGCTCCGCCAGACTGACCGTTTCCCGCGCCGGCACCAGGGACTCACCGTTTTGGACGACGGACGAACGCAGCACAAACTGGGGCACATATTGCCCCGGCGGGATCACAATGTGGATGGAATGATCGGCTCCGTCACCCTGGTAATACTCCCGCAGCCGCTTGCGCAGGCGGTGCGCCTCCACCCGCACCACGGAATCCTGTTTTTGATTGAAATCGGGCGGACGCCCAAAGGCCTCCACGGCGATGTTGTATTCCTTGATTTGCTCGGCTTCGCCTTGGAAATACCGTTCGCTGACATAGGTCAGGAAATTCGCCAGTCCGGGTGCGCGCACAAAGGCTTCCGAGCGAAGCACCCGTTCCAGCTCGCGGCGTTCTTCCTCATACCCAGTCGACGCGGACATTGGCCACCAGACCCGGATCGGCTAGGAGTATAGCATGCGTCGCAGACGAACCGTTACACACCTCATACCGAGGTTTCATTTTCGTGTAACATCGCTGAAAAATAAAGAGATTTACCTGTTAACCAAAGCGATCCAGAAAATTAACAACTCAGGTCACAACACCTTTGGCTTCCAGGATTTCGATGTACCGGTCCACGGGCAGGCCGGTGAGCCGGTCTACGCGTTCGCTGGGGGCGGGCCAATGGATCTCCACCCAGTCCACCTTGGAGGCAGCGCCCAGGCCCAGCACCTCGCGGGGATCGTGTGAAGACAGATAGCTGCCGCCGCTGGTCTTCAGCCGCGAGCGCCGGACGCCGCCGGCCGACCATACGATCCGCGCCCCGACGGCATCGCGGTTGGCCCGGGCGCCGCGCAGCCGCAGCCCGAGCCAGTGGTTGCCCTGGCCGGTATTGTTACGCAGCAGCAGAGGCGCGCCGCCGTTGACCGCCACCACCACGTCCAGGCGGCCGTCGTTGTCGTAGTCGCCCACCGCCAGGCCGCGCGCCGCGTAGAGGCGGCGGAAGGCGGTACCGGCCTCCGCGCTCACATCGGTCAGCCGCTTGCCGTCGTGATGGAACAGCAGCAGCGGCTCGCGATAGCGCACGCGCTGCGAGTACTGCTCGATCATGTCGTCCGGGTGGCCGTTGGCCAGGATCAGGTCGGGGTACCCGTCGTTATCGTAGTCGAAGAACTTCAACCCCCAGCCGCTCAGCAGGCGGGTAGCCTGGGCGATGCCGTTGGCGTAGGCCGTGTCGCTGAAGCTCTCGTCATGGCGATTCCGGTAGAGCGAGAACATCTCCTGGTCCACGTTGGCGACGAAGAGATCCTGCCAGCCATCGCCGTCCAGGTCAGCGGCGTCTACACCCATGCCCGAGCGGGCCTGCCCGTTCTCGCTATAGCCCACCTCGGCCGCCAGGGCGATCTCCTCGAACTTGCCGCCGCCGCGGTTGGCGAACAGGAAGTTCTGCACCGTGTCGTTGGCCACGAACAGGTCCATGCGGCCGTCGTTGTTGATGTCGGTGGCTACCACCCCCAGCCCCTTGCCCAGCGCTTTTTCGATGTCCGTCCCGCGGCTCACCTCGGTGAAGGTGCCGTCGCCGTTGTTGTGGAACAGGAAGCTGTGCGTGGGGCGAAACACCCGGGGGATGCAGTAGTATTTCTTGCCCAGGCGGTTGTCCCCGCAGGAGAAGTGGTTGTTCCGGCCGTAGTCCACGAAGCTGCACACGAACAGGTCCAGGCGCCCGTCGTTGTCGTAATCGAACCAGACGGCGCTGGTGGTCCAGTTGTCGACTCCCGGGGCATTGAGAAGCCCGGCCCTGGCAGTCACGTCGGTGAAGGTGCCGTCTCCATTGTTGTGGTACAGCGCCGGGCGGCCGTAAGCCGTCACGAACAGATCCGGGCAGCCGTCGTTATCGTAGTCGCCGGCAGCCACCCCCATGCCGAAACTGATACCCCCCTCCAGGCCGGCCTTAGCGGTCACGTCGGTAAATGTGCCGTCACGGTTGTTCTTATAGAGGGCGTTGCGCGGCGGCCTGGCGGGCTGGTAGAAATCCGCGGGGCCGCTGTTCACCAGGAAGAGATCCATCCAGCCGTCGCCGTCGAAATCCAGGAAGGCGCAGCCGGGCCCCAGAGTTTCCGGAAGGTAGTGGTCCGCGGACATGGCGTTGTCGTGGACCCAGCGGATGCCGCTGCGGGCCGGGGAAATCTCTTCGAAGAGCGGCTCCACGGCGGGGGATCTCCCCGCCAGCAGGGCGCCTGCGGCCGCCCCCAGGAAGCCGCGGCGGGACAAGCCGGGACCGAGGCGGAAATGCGGGCGACCCATGGGGAGGACTCCCTCCGAGTATAGCCAAAACCGCGCGCAGCAAGATGTCGTCCCATCGGATATAGTGACTGGGGTGGAGACTCGCCGCGCCATCGCCTTTCTGCTGGCGGTTTCTCTGGCCGGTTTGCTGCGGGCGCAGGCGCCCGATGCGGAGGGTCTGTTCCGCCAGGCCGTGGGCGAGCACCAGGCCGGCAGCCTGGAAGCAGCCGTGCGGGACTACCGCGCCTGCCTGGAACTGGCACCGCAGAACCTCCAGGCGCGCTCCAACCTGGGCGCGGCCCTGGCGGGCCTGGGGCGCTACGCCGAGGCGATCGAACAATACCGGCTGGTCCTGGAGGCGGCCCCGGGGCAGGAAGCGGTGCGGCTGAATCTGGCCCTGGCCTATTACAAGTCCGCCCAGATCCCGCAAGCGGCCGCGGAGTTCGAAGCCCTGCGGGAGCATCATCCGGAGGACCTGCGCCTGAACCTGCTGCTGGGCGACTGCTACCTGCGGCAGGGGCAATTCGCGCGCGTCGTCACCCTGCTTCAGCCCCTCGAACCCGCGCACGCGGACGACCGGGCGCTGGCCTACCTGTTGGGCACCGCGCTGATCCGTAGCGGGCAGGTGCGGGAGGGGGAAGTCCTGGTGAACCGCATCCTGCGGGACGGGGAATCCGCCGAAGCCCGCCTGCTGATGGCCACCAGCGCCATGATGTCGCACGATTACGCCGCGGCGCTCGCCAACTTCCAGCGGGCCATCGAGCTGAACCCGCGCCTGCCCACGCTCTATTCGCTTTACGGCCAGGCGCTGCTGGATACGGGCGATCCGGAGGGCGCCGCGGCGGCTTTCACGAAGGCGCTGGCGGAGGACCCCGGGGATTTCGACGCGCACCTGCACCTGGGGCAGATTTTGCAGCATGGGCGCCGCTTCGAAGAGGCGCTGACGCAGTATCGCGAGGCGCTCCAGGCGCGGCCCGGCAACCCGGAGGCGCGCTACGCCATCGCGGATGCGGAAGCGGCCGCCGGGCGCGACGCGGAGGCGCGCCAGGGTCTCGAAGAGCTGCTGCGGGAGGCGCCCAACTTCGCGCAGGGGCACGCGCGGCTGGCCGAGGTGTATGCCCGACTGAGAATGAGCGCGGCGGCGGCGCGCGAGCGGAGGCTGGCCGGGAGCAGCGGTCCCGCCGACGACCTGCCGCTCCGTCCGGGCGACCCGGCCCCGGACTTCCGCCTGGCGCTGCGCGGCTCTTCGGGAACCGCCGGACCGCGCGACTTCCGCGGCAAGTCGCCCCTGCTATTGGTGTTCGGCAGCTACACCTGCCCCTATCTGCGGGGGCAGATCGGCGCTATCAATGCGCTGTACGAGCGCTACGGGAAACGCATCGGGTTCCTGCTGGTGTATGTGCGCGAAGCCCACACCGCGGCGACCTGGCAAAGCACCCGCAACCAGCGGGAGGGGATCGCGCTCGCGCCAGCGGCGAACCTGGTGGAGAAGGCGGCCCACGCCGACCTGTGCGTCCGCAACCTGAAGATCCGCTTTCCGGCGGTGGTGGACGGCATGGATCAGAAGGTCGAGAACGCCTACCACGGCTGGCCCAGCGCGGCGTTCCTGCTGGATGCGTCCGGGCGGATCCTATGGAGAAGCCGTCTCAACGAGCAGCTTTTCGACCGGGCGGCCCTGGAATCCGCCGTTGACCGGGTGCTGGCGCAGAAAACCGCTCCGTGACGGTCGCGGCCCGGTAAGGCCATGCAAATGCGCGGGTTAGCTAGCTACGGTTTGGTTTTGACTCCGGGCTGGGCGGCCTGCGCCTGCGCGTTCAGCTTCTGCACGATGGCGCGCTCGCGGTCCCCGTCGGCGCGGCGCTTCAGCCGGTAGTAGACGGTGGCCAGGGAGACGTGCGCCTCGGTGAACTGCGGCGACTCTTTGACCAGGGACTCCAATTCCGCGCGGGCCTCCTCGATCCGGCCGGTGAGCATCCGCACGGTGGCGATCTGGTAGCGCACGGCCGGGTCCCGCGGCCGCAGATCCAGGGCCCGCTGGAACTCCCGCAGCGCTTCGTCGTACTGCTGATCCTGCTTCGCTAGCACGCCCAGTTCCAGGTGCGCCGTAAAGTCATTGGGATTGGACTCGAGCTCACGCTTGAACGCCTGGGCGGCGCCGGCCCCGTCTCCAGTGGCCATAAGCGCCGAACCGTAGGCGGAATAGACGTCCGGAAGCGCGGGGTTCAGGGCCACGGCGCGCGCCAGGTCGTCCCGCGCGCCGGCGAAGTCGCGGGCCTGGAGCTTGGTGAACCCCAACAGCATACGCGCCTCCGCGGAGTCTCCATTGCGGAGGATGCGGTCCACCAGCACCTGGCCCTCGGTGGGGTGCTGGTCGCGGATCAGCGCCGTGCCCAGCATATAGATCACGGCCAGGTCGTTGGGATCGGCGGTCTCGAGGGGCTTGAGGAGCCGGATCACCTGCGGATTGTTCCCGAGCCGCAGGTGCGTATCGGCCAGCAGCATTGTGACCTGCCGGTTATCCGGATATTGCTTGTGCAGCGCGGCGAGCTGCTGAACCGCAGGAGAAAATCGCCCTGATTTGTAATAGGCCAGCGCCAGGTTCAGCATCACGCCGGGATTGTCCGGCTGCACCTTGAGCGCCTGTTGGTACTCGCTGATGGCGTCCTGGTAGAGGCCCTGGCGTGCCAGGGCGGCCCCCAGGTTTGAGCGGGCATCCACGGCCTGTGGGCGGATTTTCAGGTACTCACGATATTCCCGGATGGCGCCGGCCAAGTCGCCCTTCTGGTGCAGAGCGATGGCTTGCTGGAGGATTTGTTCCGGGGATTGGGCATCCACCGGGTTGAGGGCGAGGATGCCGCCGCTCAGCAGACTCCACGCCAATAGGAGAAGCATGGGGACCTTTTCCACACTATAAGCCGAAAAGCTTGCGCGAGGAACGGGAGGGCCCTGCGGGGGCGTTTTACAGCCGCCCCATGGCCTGGTAACGGGCCTCCCAGGCCGCTTCCGGGATGCCGGTGCAAGTTTAATCAAATCAGCGGATGATCCCTGTAACCGAGGCGTTAACGCAGTGGCACCGGGCACATTAACCCGTTTAACCTTGTTTTTGTGTCTAATGGCTTTATACTACGACACAGCTTTCCCGAATCACTAAACTGAGGGGCCTTAGCACATGACCAGGATGTCGAATTTGCGTGCGTGCTTCGTGATTGCCGGACTGTTGAGCGGATCGCTGGCCTACGGGCAGTCGATCTACGCCACACTGACTGGAGTGGTATCGGATCCTTCGGGGGCGGTCGTGCCCGACGCGAAGGTAAAGCTCGTCAACGAGCAATCCGGCTCCGCGCGCGAAACGGCCACGAACGCGGAGGGTTACTACACGTTTGCTTCCGTATCGGTCGGCAACTTTACGTATAAGCTGACTGCGGAGGCAAAGGGTTTCGTGACCTACGAGGCGACGGGACTGTCACTCTTGGGTGGTGAAAAGCGCAACGTCAACATCACCCTGAACGTCGGGAACACGACGGAAACGGTCCAAGTGACGGGCGTGGCAGAAACCATCGTCCCGGTGGATTCCGGCGAGAAATCGGAAACGCTGACCACTACGCAACTGCAAAATTACATCCAGGTGGGCAGTAACGCGGCCGAATTCATCAAGATTATGCCAGGATTCGGGATCCGGAATGGCACCACCAACAAATCCAATTATTCCGGGCAGGTGATCGGCATCAATGCCAACGGGGACGGTGGCAGTCAGAGCCCGCTGAACAATGCGTTCTCCTACAACGGGCTGCCGGGCAACTCGCTGGACATCCTGGCAGACGGGGCGCACGTCTCCGACCCGGGGTGCAACTGCGACACACCGGTCAACCCGAACTCGGACATGATCTCCGAGTTCCGCGTGCTGACCTCGAACTTCAGCGCAGAAAATCAGAAGGGCCCGGCGGTAATCAGCTCCGTGGCGAAAGCGGGCGGTACGCAGTTTCACGGTTCCGGATTTTTTTACGCCCGCAACTACTCGCTGAACGCCAATGATGCCCTGTTCAATGCCACCGGCACGCCGCAACCCCAGAACAAGTACTACTATCCGGGCGGCACCATCGGCGGCCCCGTAATCATTCCCGGCACCGGTATCAACAAGAGCCGCAACAAGCTGTTCTTTTTCACCGGGTTCGAATACTTCTACCAGGTGCTGGACACGGGCTTGCTGCAGGCCACAGTTCCCACCCCGGGTATGCTCCAGGGCAATTTCTCGCCCTCGGAAATCGCCAAGGAGGGAAGAATCACGGCTTCCGGCAGCCCTCCGGGACAACTGAACCCGGCCGCCCTGGCGAAATATCCGGGAGGCATGATCCCGCAGTCGCAGATGGATCCCAATATGCTGGCGCTGATGAAGCTGTATCCGGGACCCAATGCAGACCCCAACACCACCGGTGGCTTCAACTACGTGCAGTCGGAAGTCTTCAACCAGAACAACACGCAGTGGATGTCGCGCGTGGATTACAACATCAGCGACAACACCAAGCTGTTCGTGCGCTATAACCTGCAGCGCGAGACGCAGCAGTTCCCAGTGGGGTTGTGGTGGCGGCAGAGCGACCAGGTGCCCTACCCGACGCCGGTGCAGGGCAAAAACCGGTCCGACTCCGTGACGGCGTCGCTGACGCATGTGTTCAGCCCGTCGATGACCAACGAATTTATTTTCGGCTACACCTTCATCGGGTTCCCGAACGTATTCGAAGACCCCTCCAAGGTAGACCGCTCGAAGGTCGGCTACACCTACCCGGGCCTTTATAAGAACGGTGTAGCCCAGATTCCGGCCTTTGGCGGGAACGGCGGCGCAGGCGAGGCGGCGCTGGTGTTCAACCCCGGCGGCTTCGAGGCGGGCGGCGCCTCCGCGGGACTGTACGCCAACAAATACATGCCCAGCCTCAGCGACACGCTCACCAAGGTGGTAGGCACCCATACGTTGAAGTTCGGCGGCTTCTGGGAGTGGATCCGCAACGCCCAGCCGGCGAACAACATGACCAACGGGCAATTGCAGTTCTACACGCCCAACAACCCGTATACGTTCGGCAACGCCTACGCCGACATGGTGACGGGCAATCTGACGCAGTACAGCGAGACCTCTTTCAATCGCATCAACGACATCAGCTACAACACGTACGAGGCCTTCGCCCAGGACGACTGGAAAGTCACCAAGCGTCTGACCCTGAATTTCGGTCTGCGCATCACGCACTTCCAACCCTGGGTGGACCGGCTGGGGTACGGTTTCTCGATCTTCGATTACTCCAAATACAGCCCCAGTTGCACACCCAGTCAGTATTGCGGGTTCCTGTGGAACAAACGGGATTCGAGCGTCCCCCTGGGCGGATTCCCGACCCGCTTCGCCTTTTATCAGCCGCGCTTCGGCATGGCGTACGATCTGACGGGCTCGGGCAACACCGTCATCCGCGGGGGATGGGGCCGCTACTACTACCATGCGGGCCAGTTCACCAACGGCCTGGATGTGGCCGCGGGAGTACAAACTGTCACCTTGTCGCCAAGCGTGGTAGGCAGCCAGTTCTTCGCCAACCAGCTCAACACGGTCAACTTTACCAGTTCGGCGCTCTCGCCCTTCGCGGTGGACAGCACCGACGACAAGCAAGCCTACACGGACAGCTACAGCTTCACGATCGCACGGCGGTTGCCGTGGTCAAGCCTGCTGGAAGTAGCCTATGTGGGTAACCAGACGCATGATATCCCCAGTTCCGGCAACGGCGGCAGCCTGGGTTTCAACACCCTGAACCTGAACAAGGTGCCGGTAGGGGCCATGCTTTCGTCGAAGAACAACGGCGCGGACCCCAACAAGCTCAATGCGAACAGCTTCCGTCCGCTGCAAGGCTTCTCGGATCTGTACATTGCCACGAACAACGGATGGGCGAACTACAACTCGCTCCAGATGACGTGGGTGCGCACCAAGGGCCGCTATACGCTCAACTTCAACTACACCTACAGCAAGGCGCTGGGGATCGTGAATTTCTACGATCAGTTCAACCTGAACAACGACTATGGCGTGCTCCCGACCAACCGCACGCACATTTTCAACGCCGCCTATTCGATCGAGCTGGGCGACCACACCAAGGAGCGGCTGGCGGGCGCCTTTATCAACGGCTGGCAGCTTTCCGGCATCACGCAAATCCAGAGCGGCGCCAACCTCCCGGCCAACCGAAGCCAGAATTTCGGCATGAACCTCAACAACGCCACGCTCCCGGGAACCAGTTATCAGATCAGCAACGTGGCGTTGCTGGGCACGCCCAATATCCAACTCAACCCGGTGCTGACCTGCAACCCATCGTCGAACCTCGGCTCGCACCAGTACCTGAATCCGAGTTGTTTCTCCATGCCGACGCAGGTGGGGCAGAACGGCCCCACCATCCTGCCGGCCATCTACGGACCGTCGTTCTTCAACTCCGACCTGGCGCTATTCAAGAACTTCAGTTTCACAGAGTCGAAGAGACTGCAATTCCGCATCGACGGGTACAACTTCATGAACCACCCCTTGTGGTCGTTCACCGGCAGCAATCTGAACCTGAGCTTTGATCCCAGCACCGGCAAGGTGAACAACCCGAACTTCGGAACAACGACGCAAAAGCAGGGTAACCGCGTGCTGCAACTGGCGGTGAAATTCTACTTTTGAGGAAGCTGGTCCGACGCCGTCCTTCGAGAAAGTGCTTAAGATGAAAGGGTGACCAACCTCGTCGGGGAGGCGGCCGAGGTCTCCCGGTATGTGGCGTTCAGCCGAGAGGAATGGGCCAAGCTGCGCGCCGCCACACCGCTGACCCTGGACGAATCCGACCTCACGGCACTGCGGGGCATCAACGAGAGGATCTCACTGGGCGAGGTGGTGAAGATCTACCTGCCGCTCTCGCGCCTGCTCAACCTGTACGTGGCGGCCACCCAGGATCTTTACAAAGTGACGGACCTGTTCCTGGGTAATCTGCCCGCGCGGGTGCCGTACGTGATCGGCATTGCCGGCAGCGTCGCCGTGGGCAAGAGCACCACGGCGCGCATCCTACAGGCGCTGCTGGCACGCTGGCCCAACCATCCCAAGGTGGATCTGATCACCACCGACGGCTTTCTGTTTGCCAACCGCGTGCTGGAACAGCGCGGGCTGATGAAGCGCAAGGGATTTCCGGAGAGCTACGACGTGCGCCGGCTGGTGCAATTCCTGGCAGACGTCAAGTCCGGGAAGCCCGAGGCGCATGCGCCCGTCTATTCGCACCTGGCTTACGACCTCCTTCCGGGCCAGACCAAGGTGGTGCGGCAGCCCGACGTGGTGATCGTGGAGGGGCTGAACGTGCTGCAAACCGGCGACGGCGCCGGCAGAGGTTCGCCGCGCGTGTTTGTCTCCGACTTTTTCGATTTTTCGATTTACGTGGATGCCGCCGAGGAAGACATCGAGCACTGGTACGTGCAGCGCTTCCTGACGTTTCGGGAGACCGTGTTCCGCGACCCGCACTCTTACTTTCACCGCTACGCGCACCTGACCATCGACGAGGCAGTGCGGGTGGCGCGGGAGATCTGGGCCGAGATCAACAGCCCCAACCTGCGCGAGAACATCCTGCCCACGCGCGAGCGCGCGCACCTCATCTTGGAGAAGGGTCCGGCGCACTCCATTCAGGGCGTGAAACTGCGCAAAATCTGAGCTCGGGCACAAAAAAAGGCCGCGCCCCGGGGAGGGATCGCGGCCACGGTGTTTCGAACCGTCCGGGGACGGCTTAGTAGTCCATGCCCTCCGGACCGTGCGGACCGGCAGCCGGGGCGGGTTTCTTCTCGGGAATCTCCGCCACCATGGCTTCGGTGGTGAGCATCAGGGAGGCGATCGACGACGCGTTCTGGAGCGCCGTGCGGGTCACCTTGGTGGGGTCGATGACACCCGATTGCACCAGATCTTCGTACTGGTCGGTGGCCGCGTTGAATCCGAAGTTCGGGTTGTTATTCTCGCGGATCTTTTCGACCACGATGGCGCCTTCGGTGCCGGAGTTGATCACGATCTGCCGCACCGGCTCTTCGCAGGCGCGCCGCACGATGTCCACTCCGATCTGTTCGTCGCCGCCCAGCTTCAGGTTGGCCAGAGCCGAGGAAGCGCGCAGCAAGGCCACGCCGCCGCCCGGCACGATGCCTTCCTCGACGGCCGCGCGGGTGGCATGCAGGGCATCCTCGACGCGGGCCTTCTTCTCCTTCATTTCGGTCTCGGTGGCCGCGCCGACCTTGATCACCGCCACGCCGCCGGCCAGCTTCGCCAGCCGCTCCTGCAATTTCTCGCGGTCGTAATCCGAGGTGGTCTCCTCGATCTGGGCACGGAGCTGCTTAATGCGCCCTTCGATGGCCTTCTGAGAACCGGCGCCGTCCACGATGGTGGTGTTGTCCTTGTCCACCGTGATGCGCTTGGCCCGGCCCAGGTCCTCCAGCCGCACGCCTTCCAGCTTGATACCGGTTTCTTCCATGATGGCCTTGCCGCCGGTGAGGATGCTGATGTCCTCCAGCATGGCCTTGCGCCGGTCACCGAAGCCCGGGGCCTTCACCGCGCAGGCGTTCAGGGTGCCGCGCAGTTTGTTCACGACCAGGGTAGCCAGAGCTTCGCCTTCCACTTCCTCGGCGATGATCAGCAGCGGCTTGCCGGAGCGGGCGATCTGCTCGAGCAGCGGCAGGAGGTCCTTCATGTTGCTGATTTTCTTCTCGTGGATCAGGATGTAGGGATCCTCGAGGACGCATTCCATGCGCTCGGCGTCCGAGACGAAGTAGGGCGAGAGGTAGCCGCGGTCGAACTGCATACCGTCCACGGTCTGCAGCTCGGTGCTCATGGTCTTGGATTCTTCCACCGTGATGACGCCGTCCTTGCCCACCTTCTGCATGGCCTCGGCAATGGTGCCGCCGATGGTCTCGTCGCTATTGGCCGAGATGGTGCCGACCTGCGCGATCATGGCATTGTCGGACACCTGCTTGGAGAGCTTCTTGACCTCTTCCACGGCCACTTTCACGGCCTGCTCGATGCCGCGCTTCAGGGCCATCGGGTTGGCGCCGGCGGCCACCGCCTTGACGCCCTCGCGGAAGATGGATTGCGCCAGGATGGTCGCCGTGGTGGTGCCGTCGCCGGCCACGTCGGAGGTCTTGGAGGCCACTTCGCGCACCATCTGCGCGCCCATGTTCTCCAGCGGATCCTTCAACTCGATTTCCTTGGCTACCGTGACGCCGTCCTTGGTGATGTTCGGACCGCCGAACTTCTTCTCCAGGACCACGTTCCGGCCCTTCGGGCCCAGGGTCACCTTCACCGCGTCCGCGAGTTGATTGACGCCGCGCAAAATCGCTTGACGGGAATTTTCTGCGTAAATGATCTGCTTTGCCATTTCCGATTACTCCTTAGCTTGCTTTCTTGGCTACCTTGGGGGATGCTTCCAGGATGCCGAGGACCTCGTCCTCCCGCATGATCAGATACTCTTCGCCATCCAGCTTGATGTCGCTGCCCGAATACTTGCCAAACAGGATGCGATCACCCACCTGCACGTCCAGCGGGATCACTTTGCCGTCTTCCAGACGCTTGCCCTTGCCTACCGCCACCACTTCGCCCTCCTGGGGCTTCTCTTTGGCGGAGTCGGGAATGTACAGGCCGCCCTGCATCTGCTCTTTTTCTTCCACTCTCTTGACCACGATCCGGTCGTACAACGGTCGAATCTGCATGTTGGTACCTCCACTCATAATTTCGTTGGTCTGCGGATTTGGAGCCGGCTGACTGCCGCGCGCCGGTTCCGAGACAATATTATTAGCACACTCACCCCGTGAGTGACAAGATTCTCCTGTAAGCTATTGAAAATAGTAAGCAATATTTTGCTTGACGGCGGCGGCTTAAGTGCCGTGACGGAGCCGCGCGGGGCTTCCTGCTATAGTGAATAAAGGCAAGATGCGAGGCACGCGCTGGCTGATTCTGGTGGCCATTCTGGCGATTCTCGGCGGCGTGGGCGTTACCTACCGGCTACAGCAGCGCATTCTTCAGCAGCATGCTCCGCCAAAGCCCAAACCCCTGCCCCGCGAGCTGAACTCCACGCGTGAAGACTGGCACTATTCGCAAAGCGACGCCAAGCGCACCATCGTGGAGATCCAGGCCAAGAAGTTCGGCCAATCGGCGGACAACTCCCACGTGCTTCTGGAAGACGTGGAGCTGCGCATCTTTCATCAGGACGGCAGCGAGTATGACCTGGTCCACAGCGCCCAGGCGGAATTTTCGCCCTCCGACAAGCGCCTGTTCTCCGAAGGACAGGTGGAGATCACGCTGGGCCTGCCCGCCGAGGGTCAGCCCACGCACACGCCCGTCTCCATCCGCTCCTCCGGCGTGACCTTTTACAGCGACACCGGCAAGGCCGAAACCGAGCGCCCGGCCAGCTTCACCTTCGAACACGGGGACGGCACCTGTGTGGGCGCCTCCTATGATCCCAGCACCCGGGAATTGCACATGAACAGCCAGGCGGTGGTGAACTGGAAGGCGCCCGGGCCGCACGCCAAGCCCATGAAGATCGAAGCGGGGACGCTGGTGTACAAAGAAGCCTCCGCCACCATCTGGCTGATTCCCTGGGCGCGGCTGACGCGCGAGAACACCCTGGTGGAGGCCGGTCCGACCACGGTGACGCTTCAGAACGGAATCATCCACCAGGTGGATGCCCTGGCGGCGCACGGCACCGACAGCTATCCCAACCGCCGGCTGCAGTACGCCGCCGACCATCTGTGGGTGGATTTCGACGACAACGGCGAAGTCCAGAAGATCGCCGGAGCGCCCAACGCCCGGCTGGTCTCCACCGCGGACGTCTCCGAGACCGCCGTCACCGCCGACCGCGTGGACATGTTCTTCACGACGGTCAACAACGAGAGCGTCCTGACCAACGCGCTGGTCAACGGCAACGGCGTGGTGGTGTCCAAACCGCTCGCCGCGTCCAAAACCGCCAAGGATCGGGCCGACCTGCCCGAGACCCGCATCCTGCGCAGCCAGGTAATCCACATGCGCATGCGTCCCGGCGGAAAAGAGCTGGATGCCCTGGAGACCGATTCCCCGGGCAGCCTGGAGTTCCTGCCCAACCGTCCCACGCAGCATCACCGCACGCTCGACGGCGGCCGCTTCTGGATCAAGTACGGCCCGGGGAACCGGCTGGAGTCTTTCCGCACCATCGACGCCCGGACGCGCACCGACCCCACGCCCGAGGAGCGCCGGCGCAACCGCCCGCCGGTCTTCACCCGCAGCCGCAACCTGCTGGCGCAGTTTGATCCCAAGACCAGCCAGATGTCGCGCATGGAGCAGTGGGACGATTTCTCTTACGAGGGGGGCGACCGCAAGGCGCGCGCCGCCAAGGCCACCCTGGATTCCGGCATCAACCAGATCGTGCTGGAGACCGCGGCGCGCATGTGGGACGCTACCGGGTCTACTTCCGCCGACGTAATCCACCTGGATGAGCGCACCGGCAACTTCACCGCCGAGGGACACGTCAATTCGAGCCGCCTTCCCGAGAAGCAGAAGAAGACCTCGGACCTGCTTTCCGGCGACGAGCCGCTACAGGGCTTGGCTCAGAAAATGACCTCCGCCGATCACAACCGCCGCATCCGCTACGAAGGCAACGTGGTGCTTTGGCAGGGGGCGGACCGCCTGCAGGCCCAGCGCGTGGACATCAACCGCGAGGCGCGCAGCCTGGCGGCGGAAGGCAACGTATTCACACAGTTTCACGAAGAGCAGGACCAGGATACCTCGAAAGAAGGCCAGCCGGTCGGAAAGGGCAGCGGCGCGCCTGCCGGCCCTCCCGTCTTTACCACGGTGCGGGCAGCCGACCTGGTCTACACCGAAGCGGACCGGCAGGCGCACTACCGCGGTGGAGTGGTGTTGAACCGTCCGGGGTTGCAGGTGAAGGCCGACGATTTGACCGCCTTCCTGGCGGAGTCCGGCGCGGATTCCCGCCTGGAGAAAGCTCTCGGCGAGGGGCACGTGGAGATCGTGCAAACCACCCCGCAGCGCACGCGCACCGGGTTGGGGCAGCACGCCGAGTACTACACCGCCGACGACCGCATTGTGCTTCGCGGCGCGCAGGCGCAACTGGTGGACAGCCTGCGGGGCAACGCGCGGGGCGGCGAATTGACCTACTTTTCCAACGATGATAGGCTGCTGGTAAATGGCTCTGCCAGCCAGCCTGCCGTCAGCCGGATACGCCGGAAATAGCCCGCATGCGTAAACTGCAGACTCGCGGCCTCTCTAAATCCTATCGCGGGCGCAAGGTGGTGGACGACGTCTCGGTCTTCGTGCAGGAAGGCGAGGTGGTGGGCCTGCTAGGGCCCAACGGCGCCGGGAAGACGACCTCCTTCTACATGATCGTGGGACTCATCAGCCCAGATTCGGGCCGCGTGCTGGTGGACGACGAGGACATCACCGACCTGCCGATGTACCAGCGCGCGCGGCGCGGCATCAGCTACCTGCCGCAGGAACCTTCGGTCTTCCGCAAGCTGACGGTGGAAGAGAACCTCATGGCGATCCTGGAGACGCTTCCCATGCGCAGCCGCGAGCGGCGCGAAAACATGGAGCGCCTGCTCGATCAACTGGGCCTGGAGAAGGTGCGGCGGAGCAAGGGCTACATGCTTTCGGGCGGCGAGCGGCGCCGCGTGGAAATCGCGCGCTCGCTGGTGATCGACCCCCACTTCCTGCTGCTCGACGAGCCGTTCTCGGGCATCGACCCCATCCAGGTGCTGGAGTTGCAGCGCATCATTTTCGATTTGAAGCGCTCCGGCATCGGCATCCTGGTCACCGATCATAACGTGCGCGAGACCCTGGTGGTCACCGACCGCGCTTACATCATCAACAACGGGCGCATCTTCCGCGCCGGCAGCCCGGAGGCGCTGGGGCGCGATCCGGAGGTCAAGCGCGTGTACCTGGGCGAGTCGTTCACGCTGCGCGTATGACGGGGCGGTGGCCTGCTACGGCAGGGCGAAGGTGAAGAGGCTGCTGCCGCTTGCCACGGCCAGGTATTGCTTTCCGTCCAGCACATAAGTGATGGGCGGCGCCGCGATGGCCGCGCCGGTCTGGTAGTGCCAGAGGGCCTTTCCGGTGCGCGCGTCCAGCGCGAACAGGTGCCCTTGCGGATCGCCCGTGAACACCAGGCCGCCCGCAGTGGCCAGGATGCCGGCGCTGGGCGAGGTGACCAGTTCGAAGCGCCAGTGGGTCTCCCCCGTGGCGGGATTCACGGCGATGATCGAGCCGGTGGTGGGCTCCCGGGGGACGCTATCCACGGTGCTCGCCTGGTACCACTGCCCCTCCAGGTAATCCTGCCGCATTTTGAAATACAGGTGGCAGCCGTCGGTGGAGCTGAAGTAATACAGGCCCGTCTGCGGGCTGTAGGCCGTGGCCTGCCAGTTGTGACCTCCCCCCAGCCCCGGGCAGGACCGGTTGCCATCCTCGGTGGGCTCCTGGCCCGCCACCAGGATGGGTTTGCCGCCGGCGTCGATGCCGCGGGCCCAGGTGACCTTGGTGTACGACCTGGCGGCCAGCAATTTTCCGTTGGTGCGATCCAGGGCGTAAAAAAAGCCGTTGCGGTTGGCTTGAATGACGGCTTTAACGCGATCTCCGCGGAGCGGCAGGTCGACCAGCACCGGGTCGCTGATGGCGTCCCAGTCGTGCACGTCGTGCGGCGTGAACTGGAAATGCCACTTGAGCTTTCCGGTGTCGGCGTCCAGCGCCACCAGGCTGCACGTATACAAGTTGTCGCCCGGACGCACATCGCCGTTCATGTCCGGCCCGGGATTGCCGGTGCCCCAGTAGACCAGGTTCAGGTCGGGGTCGTAGGTGCCGGTGATCCAGGTGGAGCCGCCACCGCGCCGCCAGGAATCACCGCCCCAGGTCTCTCCGCCGGGCTCGCCCGCGCCCGGCACGGTGTAGAAGCGCCAGACCCGCCGGCCGCTCGAGGCATCGTAGGCGTCGATAAATCCGCGCGTGCCGAATTCGGCGCCGGCGATCCCCACCAGCACCAGGTTCTTCACGACCAGCGGGGCCGCCGTGGCGCTATAGCCCTGCCGGTGGTCCGCCACGCGGGTCTTCCAAAGCAGCCTTCCGGATTTGGCGTCGAGCGCGGCCAGGTCGCCCTCGATGTTCACTTTGAACAGCCGGTCGCCCAGCGCGGCAAACCCGCGATTCACCTCGCCGCAGCACAGGTGCAGCCCCTGGGGCGGCGACTCGTGATAGTGCCACAGCAGGTTGCCGCTCTCCAGGTCCAGGGCGTAGGCGTGGTTGGAAGAGCCCGTGAACCACATCATCCGGCCGGAAACCAGGGGCGTGGTCTCCATGCGCCCCGCTCCGGGAGCCTGGAAAGTCCATTGGGGGCGCAGTTGGGCCACGTTGCCGGTGTGGATCTGCGAGAGCTGGCTGTAGCGCCAGCCGGCATAATTCCGGCCGTACATCAGCCAGGCGGAGGGGTCGTCCTGAGCCTGCCGCAGCCTGGTCTCGTCCAGCCCGCGGGTATCGAGGGGCGGAGCCGGCGCGGGGCCGCCGCGGAGGCTCACCAGGTAGGCCAGCAAGTCGTTCAACTCCGTTTCGGAGAACAGGCGGCCGTAGGTATCCGGCATCAGGGAGCGCTGCTCGCGGGTCACCGCGGCCACCTCGCTGCGCCGGAACGAGCGGATCTGCTCACCCGCGTCCATCAGTTGCACAGAGAAATTGTCGAGGCTCTTCTGCACCCCCACGATGCGGCGGCCATTGCGCGAAGTGACGGTGACGGTCTCATAGCCGCTGGTCAGATCGGCGCTGGGCGAAACCACGGATTCGCGGAGGTACGCCAGGCTGCGCTGGCGGCCCACGCGGGTCAGTTCCGGCCCCAGACGGCCGCCCCGGTTGCCGACCACGTGGCACTGCCCGCATCCTCCCTTGCCCCAGAACAGCTTTTCGCCCGCCGGGGCGTCTCCGCGCACCGCCGCCGCCTCCGGCCGCGCCGCCGAACGGATGAACGAGATCACCCGCCAGATGTTGGCTTCATCCAAATCGGAGGAAAACGAGACCATTTCGGTGCCCGGCACGCCGCGCGAAATCACGCGGAAGAGATCGGCGTCCTGGTCGCCGTTAGCATACGTCCCGCGCGTCAGATCGGGCCCCCGCCCACCCTGGGCCCGGATGCCATGACAAGGAGAACAGTAGATCCGGAACGTGGCGCGGCCCAGCTCAATCTGTTGAGGATCCCGGGAAACCTGGGCCGCGCACGCGCCGCACGCCGACAGCAACAGCAGCACCCTCGCTCGCGTCATGGGCGGAAGGATACAGCCTGCGCCGGCGGCTGTCAATCTCGCGGAGTGAGGATGGGCAGCACTACGTGCGACGGATACTGCCGCGAACGAAACACGCGCTGGGTGGCCTTCTGAAAATCCGCCGCCGCGGCCTGGAAAATATTCGGCACGAATTTTTGGGGATTCCGGTCGATCAGCGGAAACCAGGTGCTCTGCACCTGCACCATGATCCGGTGCCCCTTCCCGAAGCTGTGATCGCTGGTATGCAGGTCAATGGTGTAGGGCGTCACCTGGCCCGGCACCAGCGGCTCCGGGTGCTCGAAGCTGTTTCGGAAGCGCGCGCGGAAGACCTCGTCAGCGATCATGAGCTGATAGCCGCCCATCTCCGGCTGGGGGGCGTACTCCTCCGGATAGACGTCGATCAGCTTCACGATCCAGTCGCTGTCGGTGCCGGACGTGGAGGCAAACAGGTGCGTCACGATGTCTCCCGCCACGGTGAGGTCTTCGGCCAGAGGTCCGGTCTCCCAACTCAGCACATCCGGCCGCAGGTGGACAAAACGCTGATCCTCCAGGAGCCAGGTGGGCCATCCGCCGCCGGGATAGGTCGGGGTGATGGGCCGCTTCCGGTAGGGGACGGGCCGTGCCGGGTCGGAAACGTAGGTGTCGCAGGCTTCCGGCCCGCCGTCGCGCGGCTCCTGGAAGGAGAGCAATCCGGAGGCGCCGAAATACAGCTTGCGCTCGCGCACGCGGTCGCGCGGCGGCCAGGCATCGTAGGCCTCCCACTGGTTGGCTCCCGTGCGGAAGGTGCGCGCCTCCGGGATCGCGGCGGTGCCTTTGCCCTTCAGCCAGTAGGCGAACCAGGGCGCCTCAATGCGGGCGCGAAACTCCCGAGCCGTGTCGCTGCCGAAATCCACGGGGCCGAGTTTCCGCCCGTCCCGTCCCCGCCAGCCGCCGTGATTCCAGGGTCCCACCGCCAGATAGTTCAGATGGCGGGGGTCCTTTTTCTCCAGGGTCTCGTAGATCTCCACGGGCCCGTAGAAGTCCTCCTGGTCCCACCAGCCCGCTACATTCAGGTTCGGCACGCGCAATTCCTCCAGGTAGGGCGGCACGGCCAGCCTACGCCAGTAGGCATCGTAGTTGGGGTGCTCCACGAACGCGTTCCAGGTGGGCAGCGACCCGTGCAGGTACTGGCGGTTCACCTCCGCAAGCGGCCCCAGCCGCAGGTACCACTCGAAGGTGTCGTAGAGATCGAACTTAAAGCGGAAATTGGTCTTGGAGGTCTCCATCATGGCGGCGTATTCAAAGCCGTAGCTCAGCCGGAAGGCGCCGTTGTGATGGAAGTCGTCGCCCAGGTACATATCCGCCGGCGACGCCTGTTCGGAGACCGCCTTGAGCGCCGGGTGCGGGTCGATCATGGCCATCACGGTGAGCCATCCGGGGTAGGAAACACCGGTGATACCCACACAGCGATTGTTGCCCGGCACGTTTTTCAGCAGCCACTCGATGGTGTCGTAGGTATCCGTGCTCTCGTCAACGGCCTTGGGGTCACGTTTGTCGCGTGGGGGACGGAGCATCACGAACTGCCCCTCAGACTCGTACCGGCCACGGATATCCTGCGCCACGAAGATGTAGCCGTCCTCCGCCAGTTCCTGGTAGGAGCCGCGGTTCAACGAATCGCGAAAGCCCCGGCTGCTGTAGGGCGTCCGGGTCATCAGGATGGGCAGGGGCTCGCGGGCGTTCTTGGGCACGTAGATCTCTGTGTGCAGCCGCACACCGTCCCGCATGGGAATCATCACGTCCGTGTGATCGAAGGAAGAAGCCGCGTCCGGAGTCTGCGCCGCGAGCAGCAGGCAGCCGAAGGGAACGGCCAGGAGAGTGCGCACCGCCATACGCGCTAGGGTAACAGCTTGGCCGGAGGCCGCGCGGACCCTTGAGATTTTTTTTCGCGGGCGTGTCGATTTCCGCCCGGCTCGTTCGTTATTCCATCGCAAGACCAAAACACCGAAGGAGCAACCCATGAAAACACCGATTCTTCTACTTGCCAACCTGCTCTGGGCGGCCGCCGCGCTTTCGGGCGCGGACGCCGGAGCAAACAACCCCATGGATGCCCAGGCGGCTTTCGCCCGGCTCAAGACCCTGGCCGGCGAATGGGAAGCCGACACGGCCATGGGCAAAGCCCGCCTGAGCTACGAACTGATCGCCGGCGGCACGGCCGTAGTGGAGCGCGAGAGCGGCGACAAGATCCCGGCCATGCTTACGGTCTACCATCTGGACGGCGGCCGCCTGCTGCTGACGCATTACTGCATGGCGGGCAACCAGCCGCGCATGCAGGCGCGCAGCTTCAACCCCGCAACCGGAGAGCTGCAATTCCGCTTTCTGGATGGCACCAACCTCACCGCCGGAGCCGGCCACATGCGCAACGCCACCTTCCGCATGATGGATCACGACCACTTGCTCACCGAATGGGAGTTCTATGAGAATGGTCAGCAGAAGTTCGCCGAAACCGCGCGGTACACCCGGGTACGCTGAAGGAGAAAATCATGCCCCATTACATGCTGCTGCTTTATGACAATCCCGCGAACTGGCAGAATCTCAGCCCCGAGGAAATGCAACAGGCCCTGGAGAAGTACATGGCCTGGACCCAAAAGCCCTTCCGGGTGGACAGCAAGCGGCTGGCGCCGGACGTGGGCCGCGTGATCCGCTCGCAGGGCGGCCAGCCGCGCGCCACCGACGGGCCGTACAGCGAGACCAAGGAGGTGCTGGGCGGCTACTACACCATCGAGGCCGCCAACTACGACGAGGCCGTCCAGCGCACCCTGGATCATCCGCACCTGGAGTATGGCGGCACCATCGAGGTGCGCCAGGTGTACGGATCTTGACCCCTCCCAGCGAGACCGGAGCGCTGCTGGAACACCTGTTCCGGCATCAGGCAGGCCGCATGGTAGCGCACCTCACGCGGCTCCTGGGGCCTGCCCGCCTGGATCTCGCCGAGGAGACGGTGCAGGAGACCATGCTGCGCGCGCTCCAGACATGGCCCCACCAGGGCGTGCCGGAGAACGCCGCAGCATGGCTTTTCCGCGTGGCGCATAATGCCGCGATCGATGCCGTCCGGCGCGACCGGCTGATCGGCGAAAAGACCGAGGCCCTGGTCGTGGAACTGTCGCAAGCCAGCCAGGCGGCGCCGGGCGGCCAAGATTTCGAGGAGCAGCTCCGCGACGATGAGCTGCGCATGATCTTCATGTGCTGCCATCCCGAGATCCCGCGGGATGCCAGCGTGGCCCTGAGTCTCAAGATCGCCGGCGGCTTCAGCGTGCGCGAAATCGCCCGCGCCTTTCTGGCGGAGGAAGCCGCTGTCGCGCAGCGGTTGGTGCGCGCCAAGGCCTTGATCCGGCAGCGAGGGCTCACGCTCGAGTTGCCGCGCCCGGCGGACTTGCAACGGCGCCTGGATGCGGTGATGGAGGTGATCTACCTGGTGTTCAACGAAGGCTACGCCGCGCACGAGGGCGAGGACCTGATCCGCCACGATCTCTGTTCGGAGGCGCTGCGCCTGGGCCTGCTGGTAGCGACTTCCTCTTTGTCGGCGCCCCGCGCACATGCGCTGGTGGCGTTGATGGCCCTTCAGGCCGCGCGCTGGCCCGCGCGCGTGGACGAAGCCGGGGACCTGGTGCTGCTCGAATCCCAGGATTTCAGCCGCTGGGACCAGCGCTTGATCACGCTCGGATTTCGCCACTTCGATCGATCCATGGCGGGCGAGGAGGTCTCGGAGTACCACGTCCAGGCGGCCATTGCCGCCACCTACACGCGCGCCGCCGCCGGGAAGTCCATCGATTGGCCCTTGGTTCTGAGCCTCTACGACCAGTTGCTGGCGATGAGCGGCTCTCCCGTCGTGGCGCTCAACCGGGCGGTGGCGGTTGCCAAGGTGCGCGGTCCGGAAGCCGCGCTGGAGGCGATCGCGCCGCTGGAGCAGAATCCCAAGCTGCGCCACTACCACCTCTGGCTCGCCGTGCGCGGCCACCTGCTGCTGGAACTGGAGCGGCGCGAGGAAGCCGCGGCCTGCTTCCGCGCGGCCCTGGAATGCCGCTGCTCGGAGCCCGAGCGCCGATTTCTGGCGCGCAAGCTGGCCGAGTGCGGGGCTGTGGCGGACGCCGCTACACTCCCGGCAGCGTGAGCTTCCGCCGCAGCAGGTCGAGCGCCCACTGGCCGGCGAAGGTGCGGATGCGCGTCCGGTCGCCCAGGAACTGCCGGTGGATCACCTGGCAGCCGGCAGCGTCCGCGAGTCCGATGTACGTAGTGCCTACCGGCGCGCTTTCCCCTCCCGAGTCCGGCCCCGCCACGCCGGTGATGGACAGCGCATAAGTGGCTCCGGAGCGCCGGCGCGCCCCCAGCGCCATGGCTTCCGCGGTCTCCTTGCTCACCGCGCCGAACTGCTCCAGGATGGACTTACTCACTCCCAGCGCCTCCGCCTTCATGCGGTTGGTGTAAGTAATGAATCCGCCGACGAAGTATTGGGAGCTGCCGGGAACCGAGGTGATGCGCTCGCCGAGCATGCCTCCCGTGGCGCTTTCGGCCACCGCCAGCGTGGCGCGCTGCTTCTTCAGCAGGTCCCCCACCACCACTTCCAGCGGCTCGCCATTGCGGGAGTACACGCGGTCGCCCAGCAGCGCTTCGATGGGCCCGGCGACCTCGGCCAGCAGTTGGGCCGCCGCCGCCTGCGTGGCGCAGCGGGCGCGCAGATGCACCTGGATATCTCCCGCCGCGGCCAGAATCGTGGTGGCCGGGTTGGTGTACTTTTTGTAGACCGGCGCAATCAGTTGATCCAGGTCGGACTCCGGCATTCCCGCCACGCGCAGCACCAGGGTTTCGATAACCTGCCGGGGGACCTTGCGCGCCAGGCGCGGCAGGCACTGCCGCGTGAACATGGCCTTCAGTTCGTGCGGCGGGCCCGGCAGCAGCAGGACCGAAACTCCGGACTCTTCGATCCACTGGCCGGGCGCGGTGCCCCGGTCGTTGGGCAGAATTTCGGCGCCCTCCAGAATGAAGGCCTGGCGCTTGTTCACTTCCGCCATCTTGCGCTTCATCTGCGCGAAGCGCTCCTCGAGTTGCGCGGCAATTTCCGGATGAAACACCAGCTTGCGGTCGAGCGCATCGCCCACCGCGTCCCGCGTGAGGTCGTCCTCCGTGGGACCCAGTCCCCCGGAGAGGATCACGATCTCCGAACGCGCCACCGCGCGCCGCACGGTATCCGCGAGACGCTCGCGGTGGTCCCCCACCACGCACTTCTGCGTGACCTCCACGCCCAGGCCGTTGAGCTGGTCCGTGAGGAACAGGGAGTTGGTATCGAGTCGTTGCGGGGTCAGCAGTTCGGAGCCGACCGCGATAATTTCGGCGTTCATTTAGAGGAGCGGCCTGCCCTTGATGCCCACGTCCACGCGGTAGAGCGCGTTGGTGGTAGCCAGAACCAGCGAGCGCGAAGGCGTGAACGCCAGACCCACGATGCCAGGGCCGGAGAGAAATAGTTCCGCCTTGCGATCCGGCGTAATCCGCACCACGCCTTTGCGCCCGCCAAGGGACGCCGCCACGTACAACCGGTCTTCCTCGTCGAAGGCCATGCCCTGCGGCCGTCCCAGCCCGCGGTAGAAGGTGTCCACCTCGCCGTTGGGCGAAATGCGGTGCACCGAATCGAAGCTGGAGGTGGTCGGCCCGGTGACATACAGATAGCGGTCCGGTCCGAAGGCCAGGTGATAGGCGGCGATAGAAGGTTCCAGCGTGGCGAACACGAAAATCTGGTGATTCGGCGCGATCTTGAAGATCGTGCCGCTGCGGTCGCCCACGTAGAGATTGCCGTCCTCGTCGAAGGTCAGGCCGGTGGCCACTCCCATGCCCTCGACAAAAACCGATATGTTCCCATTCGGCGTCACCTGATACACGATGCCCTCAAACCGCGAGGAGACGTACAGCAGACCCTGCCGGTCGAAGGCCAGCCCGGTGGCGTTCATCAGGTCGTTGATGAACGGCTTGGCGTTGTAGTTCAGATCGACCTTGTAAACCGCCACGGGCACCTTCTGGCCGCGGGAGCCGCTGAAGGTGCTGAAGATGTTTCCGAAGGTGTCCACCGCCGGGTTCGCCACCGGATGCAGGCTGTCGGCGATGGGTATGCCAATGTCGCAGGTCCAGACTTCGCTTGCCTGGTCACCACTTTCCACCACCAGTTCGCCCGCGGAAGCGCCTTCCGGCACCCGCACGATGACGAAGCTGTCCGAGCCGATGATGACCGGCGCCGCCACCTCACCGATACTGACCCGCGGCCGGTCCGCCTTGGCGAAACACTTTCCCCGGATCTGGATTTCCCCGCCGGCGATGGCCGCCCCCGGCGAGACCTGGACAATCTGAGGTCGCCCGTTGGACGGTTTCCGAATAGGCATATTCAATAAAGATTGTAACAGCCTACCCGGAAACCGCCGCACGGACGCCAGGCCGCGGAAGGTCCCCTCCCATTTCGTAACACCTCGACTGCTGCGCTCTTTTCTTGGCGGATCGGATTCGCAGCAACAGGTGGAGCAAACGCGCTGAGAGGGTCACGGCCCGCCTTATATTCTGCCACATCCCCTGTCAGCGCCAGATGAATTCTTTTAGCGCCCGGCGCGCCGCCGAGCGCTGGGGCTGCGTGATTGAGGGAATTTCCCGATGGAGACGAGAAAACGCTGGGTGGTGTTGGTGCAAGGCCGCATCGAGGGCCGCATATACGATCAGGAGCGCGCGACCGCAGAACGCTGGGCGCGGGCCATATTTCCCGAGGGGTGCGTGGAGTTGCTGGCCTGGGAGCACACCAGCGCCGAGCAGCGCCGCGAGGCCAAGCGCCTGCCGCTGATCGGCGAGGCGGTGGCCCGCCGGCTGGGCCTGGCGCCGGGGCGCCCGGCCGTGGGAGGCGCGCGATGACAATGAGCGGGCGGAATCCCGAAAAGGTAGCCGCGCGCGGCTACCTTTTGAAATCGGCCGACAACCAGAGCGTGGTCATCCCGGACGGCGATTTTTACATCAACCCGAAAGCCCGCTGCCGCCGCATGATGCTGAATTCCCTCTCTGCGGAAGCTCGCCGGGTGTACGCCTGCCTGGAATTGGCGACCATGGCTTTTCACCAGGAACTGGCCGTTACTATGGAGGGCGGCAAGCAACGGCCGCTTACGCCCGCCGACATTTCCCACCAGACGGGTCTATCCAAGCAGCACACCCGGCGCGCTCTCGCCGAACTGGAGGCGGAAGGGCTGGTGGAGCGCCGCGCGGCGGATGGCGGCCGTTTACGCAACGGCCAAATTCTCATATACTCATGGGCGGAACCGCGCAAGGCGGGAACCCAAAAAGGTAGCCGCGCGCGGCTACCTTTTCCGCACTGGTTTCCAGAGCCATGGGAGCCGCTCAAGCCCCTCATCACCCGGTTAAAGCTCCAAGTGTCAATCAACGAGGTAGCCGCGCGCGACTACCTTCAGCAAGGCGCAGAAGCCGCGCGCAGCTACCAAAAAGCCGAAAAGGTAGCCAGGGAATTCCTGGAAAGGGTCTGCGCGCGCCCCCCCTCTAATAAGGAAGAAAGAACTGAAAGAAAGATTGAAAGAAAGAGCGGTCTGTCGGTAGGTCAGAAGGATAGTAGAAGGGACCGACCGACCGACTCCTCTTCCCCGGAGGCCGAAATCCAAAAGCTCCCCCAGGTACGGCGCCTGAGCACACGGCTGAAAGACACGCCCAGCCCGCAACTCTATGCGGACATCCTGCGCGCCCTGGCGGGCGCCCCGCTGGCGGATCTGGACGCGCGCATCGCGCTGCGCTTCGAGAAGATCACGTCCCTCGGGATGCTCGTGAAACTGGCCGGCGACGTGGGCCGCGCGCACGCCGCGCGGGAGGCCGAGCGGCAGGCCGACCAACGCGCGCACGCGCGCCAGATGGAGCGCCAGCGCCAGGCGCTGATCGCCGATCTGCGCGCGCACTGGAGCGAGTTGAGCGACGAGGACCGCGACTACTACCGCCGCGAAATCCCCGAGCTGCGGGCCGCGGGAGCCGGCGCATGAGCAACCTCACGCGCATGGAGGCCTCCACGGCCTATCAGGAGCGCTTGCTGGCGCGCGTAGCGGCCGAGCAGGACGCCGCGCCGGACGATCTGATCTTCCCCGTGCATCTGGATCTGGCCGCCGTGCTGGCCCTGGTGGGCAACCTGCAACTGGCTCTGCGGCATCCGCGCAACTGCGGGCCAACGGCCGACACCGCGCGGGCCTTCATCGCCGGCATGATCGCCAAGCTCCAGGAGCACGGCTTTGCGGCGCACGCGGAACTGCTAGATCTGGGCAACCACCCGGAGCTGGACGCACGGCCGGGAGATTACGTTTGAGGAGCGGGCAGATTCGCGCGGCGAGGCCGCCGGCCGCATGACCAACTGGCTCCCGTGAGGGCAGTCATGAGCCACAACTTTCGCCGGCCGAAATCGTTGCTCCCTACGCCCGCCCCGAAACGCCTGCGGATGGCCGAGCAGTGGGACCAGTTCGCCCGCGCCGTTCTCCCGCCTGGCGTGAGTGAGATTCAGCGGCGGGAGATGCGGCGGGCCTTCTACGCCGGCGCCGAGTCCATCCTGTTTCGCGTGATCCAGGCTTTCGCCCCGGAATCGGAACCCACCGACGCAGACCTCCAGATCATGGAAGACTTGCATCAGGAACTCAGGGACTTCGGCGAGATGGTCAAGCAGGGCCGCGCGTGAGCCCGGCCCCCGGTCTGTTCGATGGAACCTACCTTGCGGTCTATTCTACGCCGCGAAGACTGCTTGGCAGTACGGGCAGATGAGCGAGTGGCACTCGGCCGCCTGCCGGCGCAGCCACCACGCGGCTAAGCCCGCGCGGTTCTCGACGCCGACGCGCTCGAACAACGCGGATAAGTAGACTTTCACCGTGCCCTCGCTGAGTCCCAGCCGATAAGCAATCTCTTTGTTGGCCAGGCCCTCGGCCACCAGCGCGGCGAGGTCGGCTTGGCGCTTGGTGACTTTCATGCCGCCTTGCGCCACTCCAGGCCCCACATCGCCAACTGCACCCGGTTGCGCGCGCCCACGGCCCGCGCCAGGCGCGCCACATACGTGCCCGCCGTGCCCGGGGTGAGCCCCAGCAACGCCGCAATTTCCTTGTTCGAGCATCCCCCGCAGACCAGGGCTAACACCTGGGCCTCCCGCAGCGACAGGCGCCACTCCGGGCCATCCGTCCCGCCGCTTAGCCGGCGCATCCCACCACTTTAGTTCTAGTACGTCCCTGACAGGCGCCGCCAGTTTCGTACCGCCAGAAGATAAGCATACCTCATTGTATGAAATCGTGCATAAAATAAGAGCGTGATTCCCAGCATTGAGCTGGCTCAAGAGCAGGCCCGGCGGTTGGCCATCGTGGATGAATTCGGGGAGTTGGAGCGCCAAATCGCTGAATTCAAACCCAAAACCGAACGCCACAAGGCCCTAAAAGAGCAGATTTTAAGCTGGTACGCGGACCTGGACGGCGCCGCGACGGCGCAGGCGGAAGGCCGGCGCTACAGCGTGCAGATCGGCACGCGCCAGAACCAGCGCACCATCACCAAGCCCTGGAAAGCCTGGGCCTTGCTGCGGCGGGCCATCGGCCTGGACCAAGTGATGGAACTGGTGACCATTCCGCTGGCAGCCATCGACCGCTACATTCCCGCGGAGCAACACGCGTGGATCCTCTCCGAAGCGCGCACTGGCGCCCGGAAAGTCGTAGCGGTGGCCAAGGCCTCCGAAGTGGTGGCGCAGGCTGCCTGAGATATCGAAGTTTCCCGCGTGCGATGGGACTTCGCCGGCGGTAGCTGTGCCTGAAGGCTGGTACGCGCTGATGGTGCGCACCGGACGCGAGGCCACCGTGCGCGGGCTGCTGACCCGCCGCGGCATCCAGGCCTTCCTGCCGGTGTTCCGCATCGAAACGCGCTGGAGTGACCGGCGCAAGATCCTGGAGCGACCGGTTTTCCCGAGCTATCTGTTCGCGCGCTTCCGCGCCGACGCCCGGCTGCCCATCCTGCAAGTGCCCCACGTGCTGCACATCCTGGGAGACGCCCGCGGCCCCGTGGCCGTGCCCGACGAGCAGATCGGCGCCGTGCGGCGCCTGGTAGAGACCCCCGCGGTGCCCGTGGTGCCCTGGATGTACCTCCATAGTGGCGATCGAGTCTTGGTCGAGCGCGGCCCACTGGCCGGCCTGGAGGGCCTCGTGGTGCGCACCAAAGACGCCTGCCGCGTGGTGGTGTCGGTGGACCTGATGCACCGCTCCCTAGCCGCCGAAGTGGACGCCGACAGTCTGCGCCGCCTGGCATCCGCCCCCGAAATTCCTCGAGCTGCCTAGACAGAACGGAGCCCCCTCCTTTATCTGGCGGCAGGCCTTGCGCGCGCCGGGCCTGCCGCGCTCCGTCCCCGTGAGAAACGCCCCCATGGCCGATCACATGCCCACGCTCATGTTCGTGCTGGCCCTGTTCTCGCTCATCAGCACCGCCCTGGGCATCTACGTGAAACTCTCCATGGCCGCGGAATTGCAGCGCACCATCAACGAGCTGAAGGACTACATGGAGCGCACCTATGTGCGGGAGAACGTCTGCCGCGAGCGCCACGCGCGGGCGCACGGGCGCGGGCACCCCCGCTTGGAACAACCGGAGGGCGCCTGAGTTGTGGCTGTGAATCCGCGTAGGAGACGGGTAAAAGTGGAGGATGCGGGCGGCAAGCCTGCCCCTGCTGGTGGTGAGCGCGGCGTGGCGGGACCGGAATGCGAGACCGAGGTAACCCGCGAGGCGGCCTGCCTGTTGCTGGGGCTGCAGGAGTGGCTGAGCCACCGCCCGGTGCTGCGCCAGGGCCGGCGGCGGTGGATCGAGATGGAGCAGGCGGAAGTCCAGCGCATCCTGGCACAGATCGACTACTGCCTGAACCGCTGGCCGAGCTGAGCTTCTGGCGCTGGTACGGAGACCTGGCATGAGTGCCTGGCTGGATCCGGTGTTTCAAGACGAGGACGAGGAGCGCGGCCTGCAGGACTGGCTCATTTGGGACCTGCCCGGGCAGCGTCCGCGGCGGCGCGCCCGGCGCCAGCGGCGGAAGCTCCCGCGACGATGAAGCGCCAGAAGAAACCCTCCAAACCTTCCAAGCTGGTGGCCTTCCTGGAGGAATACCGCGAGAGCGGATCCGTCACCCTGGCCGCCAAACGCGCCGGCATCAGCCGCAACGCGCACTATAAGCGTCTGAAGCAGGATCGCGCCTACGCCAAGGTCTTCCACGCCTGCCGCGACCAGGCCGGGGCCAGCCTGGAAGATGAAGCCATCCGGCGGGCTACCCGCGGCGTGCTGGAACCGGTCTTTTACCAGGGCAACCGCTGCGGCTACATTCGGCGCTATTCCGATGGCCTACTGCAATTTTTGCTGAAGGGCGCACTGCCCGAGAAGTACCGGGAGCGCAGCAGCGTGGAGCACAGCGGCCCGGCGGGCGGCCCCATCGAATTCACCGACGCCACCCTGGCGCAACTGAGCGATACCGAACTTGAGTGCCTTATTGGCGTTGCCCGAAAGCTGCAGGACACTGCCGATGCTGGAGGCGGAACTGCGCCGCCGGCAGCAGAACAAGTTTAGCCGCATCTTCCCCGCGGTAGGCCCCTGCCGGCGCGAGTTGTACGCGCGGCACCTGGAATTCTTCGCCGCAGGCGCGCAGTTCCGCGAACGGCTGTTCGCGGCCGGCAACCGCACCGGCAAGACCGAGGCGGGCGCCTTCGAGCTGACCTGTCACGCCACCGGCATCTATCCGCCCTGGTGGACGGGCAAGCGCTTCTCCAAGGCCATCGACGCCTGGGCCTGCGGCACCACCAACCAGACCACCCGCGACATCGTGCAGGAGAAGCTGCTGGGACCGGAAGGCGCGCGCGGCACCGGCATGCTCCCGGGCCACCGCATCGTGCATGTGGCCAACAAACAGGGGCTGCCCAACGCCGCGGATACCATTTGGGTCGAGCACGTCTCGGGCGGGCGCTCGATGATCGGGCTCAAGAGCTACGAGAGCGGGCGCAAGAGTTTCGAGGGCACCGCCAAACACGCCATCTGGTGCGACGAGGAGCCGGACCTGGGCGTGTATACCGAGTGCCTGTACCGCACCGCCACCACGGACGGGGTGCTCTATACCACGTTCACGCCGCTCAACGGCATGAGTGAAGTGGTCAAAAGTTTCTTCGAGCCGGAATCCGACGCCGTGCGCCTGGTCAAGCACGTCACGCAGGCCACCTGGGACGATGTGCCGCACCTGACCGCGGAGGCCAAGGCGCAACTGATCGCCTCCACGCCGGCCTACCAGCGGGACGCGCGCACGCGGGGCATCCCGCAGTTGGGCGTGGGGGCCATCTACCCGCTGGCGGAGTCCGACATCCTGGTGCCGCCGCGCCCGTTGCCGGCGCATTGGCCGCGGGTCTACGGCATGGATGTGGGCTGGCGCCGCACCGCGGCGCTCTGGCTGGCGCTGGATCGAGACACCGGCACCTGGTACGCCTGGCACGAGTATTACCGCAGCCAAGCCGAGCCGGCGGTCCACGCGGCGGGGATTACGGCGCCGGGCAAGTGGATCCCGGGCGTGATTGATCCGTCCTGCCTGGCCTCTTCGCAGATCGACGGCCGCAACCTGATGGAGATGTACGGCCAGTTGGGGCTGGACCTGGAGCCCGCCGAAAACGCCGTGGAGACCGGCATCTATGAGGTCTGGCAGGCGCTTTCCAGCGGGCGGCTCAAGGTCTTTGAAACGCTGGCCAACTGGATCAGTGAATTCCGCCGCTACCACCGCGACGAAAAGGGCCGGGTGGTCAAAGAGGACGATCACCTGATGGATGCCACGCGCTACGCCTGGATGAGCGGGCGGGCGCGCGCCAAGGTGGCCCCGCCGCCCTCCCCGGCGGCCGGCGGCTACGTGGATCCGTTCCGCGGGGGTGGCCAGGCCGGCCCCGGCAGTTGGATGGCCTAAGCGTTTCCCCTAAGTCTCCCCTAAGTTCTCACCCCGCAGTTCCAGGAGTTACCCATGCCCACGAAAGCACACGTCACCGCCCACGCCGGCAAGAAGCCTGCGCCCAAAGGCAAGGCCATCGGCATGCACATCGAGCGCGCCAACAACGGCGGCTTCATCAGCCACACGCGGCGGGAAATGCCCACGCCCAAGCGCGGCGTCCCGATGATGGACTACCGCGAGCCGGCGCCCGACGCGCACGCCGACATGGCCGCGCTGCACGATCACATCGACCAGACCTTCGGGGAGGAGTAGATGCCGGCCGATGCGGCCAGTATCGAGGTCTTCGTAGACGAAGGCGAAGGCGTGGAATCCGTGGGCCTGGTCCTGCGGGGCGCCTCCATCGTGGACTACGACGGCGAGGAGTTGACGCCGGCCTGCCGGCTGGAGGCCCGCCAGGCGCGCGGGCTGGCGGCGGCTTTGCTGGAACTGGCCAACCAGATCGAAGGAGTCTCCGATGATCCAGATTAAGAAAAACCACCGCGGCCTGTTGCACCGCGACCTGGGCATCCCGCGCGGAAAGACCATTCCGCTGAGCGCCCTGCTGCGCGCCGAGCACGCGCGCAATCCGAAAGTGCGGCGCCGCGCGCAGTTCGCCGAAAACGCGCGGGAGTGGAACCACTAATGCCGCGTTCGCAAGCCGAAGTGCGCCTGGCGCATGCCGTTCTGGAGGGCCACGCCACCGACAGCGGCATGAGCCCGAAGTATGCCGCCGAAGTGGTAGGCGCGATGCACGGGCGCGAGATGTCCAGCCTGCCGCAGCACGCCGGGCGGCACATGCCGCTCTCGGCCATGCTGCGCAAGAAGAAAAGGAAACACTAACCATGGCCGACAGCGGCATGATCGGCTAAATGCTGACCCGGCAGGCCTTCCTGCGGCTGTGCGCGGCGGCGGCGCGCCTCCAGCCCTCCGCGTTTGATGAGCGCGTGGAACAGATGAACCGCGCCTGGAACGAATTTTACCGGGCGCTGCACGGCTGTTCGGCCGAAGCGCTGCGCATCGAGGAGTGCCGGGAAGGCGACGGCCATCCCGACCGGCGCGCCTTCGAGGCCGCCCGCCAGGCCGCCAAACGCCTATTCGACCTGCGCGACGCTTGAGCGCATCGGATCGGCGCAGCGCCGCTCCCATGCTCCGTTACCCATGAGCTACCAGATTCTGACCGGCGATGCCCTGACCCTGCTGCGCACGCTGCCGGATTCGAGCGTGCAGACCTGCATCACCTCCCCGCCCTATTACGGCCTGCGCGATTACGGCACGGCCCGCTGGCGCGGCGGGCGCAAGGATTGTCCGCACCGGGCCGGCCAATTGCGCCGCGGCGTGAACCTGGCGCAGTCGCCCGCGTCCACCCGCGGCGGAGCCAAGAAAGCCGCAGAGGTGGGCTGGCTCCAGGCACGCGAAGTCTGCCGCCACTGCGGGGCCCGGCGCGTGGATCGGCAACTCGGTCTGGAGCGCACCCCCGAGGAGTATGTGGCGCGGCTGGTGGCGGTCTTCCGCGAGGTGCGGCGCGTGCTCGCCGACGATGGCACGCTCTGGCTGAACCTGGGGGACGGCTTTCGGGGCAAGAATCTGCTGGGGATGCCCTGGCGCATGGCGCTGGCCCTGCAAGCGGATGGCTGGTATCTGCGCTCCGACATCATCTGGCACAAGCCCAACCCCATGCCGGAGAGCGTGCGCGACCGCCCCACCAAGAGCCACGAGTACCTTTTCCTGCTGAGCAAGAGCCGGCGCTACTACTACGATTGCCTGGCCATCCAGGAACGGACCACGGGCAACGCGCATGATCGCTCACGCAAGCATCGCGCACGGGAGGGACAGAAGACCTTTCCGACCGCCCAGTGCAACGGCATACGGGCTCCCGGCGTGAACCCCAAAGCGCAGAAGTGGCCCAACGCCTGGAGCGCCGAGCCCGGGCGCCACGATGGGATCGGCAACGGCCGCTTCCGCCCTAAGCAAAATGCATCTTTCTCTGCGGCCGTAGTGCGAACGGTGGATCGCCGCAACAAACGTACCGTCTGGACCATCCCGACGTTCCCGTTCCCGCAAGCTCACTTCGCCACATTCCCGCCGCGCCTGGTCGAGCCCTGCGTGCTGGCGGGTTCTCGAGCTGGCGATACCGTGCTGGATCCGTTTGCCGGCGCCGGCACCACCGGCCTGGTGGCCCTGGCCCACGGCCGCCGCTTCCTGGGTATCGAACTGAATCCGCGCTATGTGCGCATGGCCCTGGCGCGCCTCGACCCGCCGGCCCTGGCCCGGGCGGCCTGAAAGTCTCCCTCTCATGTTTCCCCTCCCTCCCCGCCGGCGATCCGGCGCGCACGTCACCGTGGAGGCCTCCGCGCCGGCGGCCCCACCCTCGGATCGCGTCCGTCACGACGCTTTTCTGCGCAAGGTCAAAGAGCGCTTCCAACTGGCTGCCGAAGCCGAGAGCGAGATCCGCCAGGAGGCCCTGGAGGATCTGGACTTCTACCTGGGCAAGCAGTGGCCCGCCAGCATCGAGAGCGACCGCCTGGCGGACCAGCGCCCCTGTCTGACCATCAATCGCCTGCCGCAATTCATCAAGCAGATCACCAATTCGCAGCGCGAGAATCGCCCCGCCATCCAGGTCAACCCGGTGGGCGACGGCGCCGACCAGGACACCGCCGAAATCTACCAGGGACTCACCCGCCACATCGAAATCAATTCCGCGGCGGACGTGGCCTACGATACGGCCTTCGAGCATGCCGTCATTTTCGGCTTCGGCTATTTCCGCGTGCTCACCGAATACCAGGACGAACGCAGCTTCGATCAGGAAATCCTCATCGAGTCCATCCAAAACCCCTTCACGGTGTACCTGGACCCCACCGCGCAGAAGCGCGACCGTTCGGATGCCAAGTGGGGCTTCATCGTGGGCGATCTGCTGCCCGACGACTACAAGGCGCAGTATCCCCACTCGGAGCTGGCCAGCCTGGACGAGTTCAGCAGCCTGGGGGACGAAGGCCCGCTGTGGTTTCCGGGCGGCAAGATCCGCGTGGCCGAATATTTCGAGTACGAGCCCGAGAAGGCCACCATCTGCGAACTGCCGGACGGTTCGGTAGTGGACCAGGCGGACCTCCCCGCCGGCGTCGAGCCGGTGCAGACGCGCGAAACCGAGCGCCCGCGCTTCCACTGGTACAAGCTGAACGCGCGGGAAGTGCTGGACGAGCGCGTGCTGGCGGGCCGCTATCTGCCCGTGATCGGGGTCTACGGCGAGGAGATCAACGTCAACGGCAAGCGCGTGCTGCGCGGCGTGGTGCGCAACCAGCGCGACCCGCAGCGACAATACAACTACATGCGCTCCGCGCTGGTGGAATCCATCGCCCTGGCGCCCAAAGCGCCCTACGTGGCCGAGGAATCGCAGATCGAGGGCCACGAGCAGGAATGGAAGAACGCCAACGTGCGCGCCGTGGCGGTGCTCAAGTACAAAGCCAAGACGGCCGGCAACAACCTGCTGCCGCCGCCGCAACGCAACTTCGGGGAAGCGCCCATCCAGGCCATCGCCGTCGCCGTGGCGCAAGCCGACAACGATCTGAAGGCCACCGCCGGCATCTATGATGCTTCCCTGGGCGAACGCGGCCCGGAGCAGAGCGGCAAGGCCATCCTGGCGCGCCAGAAGCAGGGCGATGTTGCCAACTTCAACTTCACCGACAACCTGGCGCGCTCCATCAAGTACCTGGGCAAAGTGCTGTTGGACCTGGAGCCCAAGATTTACGACCGCCCGGGGCGGGTGGTGCGCATTGTGCGGCCGGACGAAACCCACGAGACCGTGACCCTCAACGCGCCGTTTGTCCAGAAGGGCCTGCAGAAGTTCTACGACCTCTCCACCGGGCGCTATGACGTGACCGTGAGCGTCGGGCCATCCTACCAGTCCAAGCGCCAGGAGGCGGTGGCCTCCATGGTGCAGCTCACGCAGAGCTATCCGCAGATCATGCAGATTGCCGGCGACCTGATGGTGCGCAACATGGACTGGCCGGGAGCCAGCGAGATCGCCGACCGGCTCAAGAAGACCCTGCCGCCCGCGCTCCAGGAAGGCGATGGCCAGCAGATGCCCATTCCGCCGCAAGTGCAGACACAACTGGCGCAACTGACGGCCATGAACCAGCAGTTGACCGCGGCGCTGAATGCCGCCACCGAGGACATCAAGACCAAGCGCCTGGAGTTGGAATCGCGCGAGCGCATCGCCGCCATGCAGGCGCAGGCCTCCATCGTAGCGGCGGAGCTACGCGCCAAATCCAGCGACGCGCAAGCCCTGGCCAAGCTGGATTACGAATCCATCCAGCACCGCCTGGAGTTGCTGCACGAGGCCGAACAGATCGGCCACGAGCAGGAGATGGCCCAGCCGTCCGCGGCCGAGCCGCAGCCGCCCCCCGCCGGCCAGACTGAGCCGCAGGCCGCCTAACGAGATTTTTCCCCCGCAAGCGACTAACGGGCCGGCTCCGCTGTGCGCCGGCCCGCCCAAACCCCGCCTCACGGCCGGCTTCGTAGACCGCGCCCCCAAGGGAGACCCCCTACGCATGAGCGACAGTAGCATCACCCTCGTTTCCACCACCGACAGCCCCGAAGAGGTGCAAGCAGCCCTCGCGGAGTACGGCTACCAGACCGATACCGTCGAGACCATCGTGAGCGGTTCGGCTGGCAAAGCGCCGGAGTCGGGAGAGACCGAGAAACCCGCGCCCGAGGCCGCGCCCAGCGACGATTCCGCGGCCACGGACAAAACCGCCCCGGAGTCGGACCCGGAGAAATCGGAGCAGGTACGCGACGAGAACGGACGTTTCGTTTCGCCCAACGTGCAGAAGCGCATCGACAAGGCCATCGCCAAACAACGCGAGGCCGAGCGCAAGGCCGCGGAACTGGAAGCGGAACTGGCAAAACTGCGGGGAACGGACCCCGCCGCGCAAGCGGAAACCACCGAGCCGGCCGCCCCCGAAAGCGCCGCCACCCCCGCCAAGCCCAAGGTAGAGGACTTCGAGACCTACGAAGAATTCACCGAGGCGCTGGCGGAGTGGAAGGCCGAGCAGAAGATCACCGCCAAGCTGGCCGAGATCGAGCAGAACAAGCAGACCCAGGCGAGACAAGAGGCCTGGGGCCGCCAGCTCGATGACGCGCGCACGCGCTACCAGGACTACGACCAGGTAGTGGGCAACGACGACATTCAGATCACCGAGTACATGCAGGCGGTGATTCTGGAGAGCGAAGTGGGCGCGGACGTGTGCTACTACCTCGGGCAACACCCCGAGGAAGCCGAGCGCATCGCCGCCCTGCCGCCGCTGGGCCAAGCCCGCGCCATCGGCCATCTGGAAACCAAGTTCACGCGCGAGGCGGCCAAACCGGCCGCCCGCAGCGCCGCTCCGCAACCGCAACCTCGCGCCGGCTCCCGCGCCCCCGCGCCCATCCGCCCGGTATCCGCCTCGGCCTCCGCCGAGAAGGACCCGGAGAAGATGACGCCGGTGGAATGGCGGGCCTGGCGTGCTGCCGGCGGCGGCCGATAAGCCGCACGCCACGGGTGCCCGGCGACGGTCGTGAGATAGACGTCGGCCCCACTACTGCCGCGAGGCAGAAGGACGAATCACATGGGCAACGTGTTTTTGACCCCCAGCATGATTACGCTGGAGGCCCTTTCCTCTCTCAAGAACCAATTGCAGTTCACCAAGAAGGTGAACCGCCAGTACGACGACAAATTCGGCAAAGAGGGTGCCAAGATCGGCAACACTCTGAACGTGCGTATGCCGCCGCGCTACGTGGGCCGGCGCACCTCCGCGCTGGCGGTGGAAGACATCACGCAGACCAGCACGCCGCTGGTGCTCAACACGCAGTACGGCTGCGACATCAACTTCACCAGCGCGGATCTGCTGCTCTCCATCGAGCGCTTCAGCCAGGACATCATCCAGCCGGCGGTGGCCAGTATCGCCAACGCCATCGACTACGACGGCCTGGCCCTGAGCGCGCAGATCGCCAACTACGTGGGAACCCCGGGCGTGGATCTCACCGGCGCCTCCTCGCCCACCATCACGCAAGCCGTGTTGAGCGCCAAAGTGGCGCTGGACAACTCTTCGGCGCCGCGCGATGGCAAGCGCTACCTGGTGCTGGATCCGCAACTGGAAGCCAACGCCGTGGATGCTCTGAAAGGCCTGTTCCAAAGCTCCAACCACATCAAGGAGCAGTACGAGATGGGCGAGATGGGCACCGCTCTGGGCTTCCAGTGGTCCATGGACCAGAACACCCAGGCGCACACGGTCGGCAACCTGGCCGGCGACCTGCTGGTGGACGACGCGGACCAGACCGGCTCCCAGATCACCGTCAAGACCGGCACCGCCGGCACGAAGATCAACCCCGGCGACATCCTCCAGTTCGAGGGCGTCTACCAGGTCAACCTGCAGAACCGCCAGACCACCGGCGTGCTGCAGCCGTTCACCGTCACCGAACTCTGCACCATCGGCGGCGACGGCACGGCTACGGTCAAGATCGCGCCGCCGCTGACTCCGCCCGACAAGGACACCGGCGACAAGGTGGCGGGTCAGACCGTCACGGCTTCCCCGGCCTCCGGCGCCAAGGTCTATCTGTTCAACAAGGGCACCGCGAACTACGCCGACGTGACCGGCAAAGTCTCGCCCACCTCCATCGCCTTCCACCGGGATGCCTTTGTGTTTGCCACCGCCGACCTGCCCATGCCCCGCGGCGTGGACATGGCCGCGCGAATCGTGGATCCCGAAACCAACATCAGCATGCGTCTGGTTCGCGCCTATGACGTGAACGCGGACAAGTTCCCCTGCCGCCTCGATGTGCTGGGCGGCTGGGCCGTGCTGCGGCGCGAGCTGGCCTGCCGCATTCAGCGGTAGCCGGCACGCTGCGCTGGGGGCCGGGCCGCTCCTCCCATCTGCGGGGCGGCCCCGCCCCCGTTTTTCCCCCAGGAGTTTCTCCCCATGCCGAAGAAGCAATACCCCAAGTGGAAGCGTTCGCTCACGGGCGATTCGCGCATCGTGCACGATCCCGCCGAAGAGGCCGCGCTGGGCCCGGACTGGCTGGACACGCTGCCCGCGCAGGCGCCCGTGGATCCGCTGGCCGCGCTGCGCGCCGAGCGCGACCGCCTGGCGGCCCGCTGCGCCGAGTTGGCCCAGCAGTTGGAGGCCATCCGCGCGGATGCCGCCGAACGCAAGCCCGCAAAGAAAGGCGGATCCAGATGAAGGTGCAAGACCTGATCGACAGCGCCCTACGCCTGTTTGGCGAGTTTGAAGTGGGCGAGGGTGGCAACGACGAGGACCGCGCGGACGGCCTGGCCGTGCTCAACCAGATGCTGGCGGAGTGGAACACCCAGCAGTTCACCGTCTACACCATCCAGAACAAGCAATTCCCGCTCACCGGCAGCAAGGGCACCTACACCATGGGCACGGGCGGCGACTTCAACAGCGCCCGCCCTGTAAAGATCCAGCGGGCCAACGTGATTCAGTCCAACGGCCTGAGCGACGAGTTGGACCTGATCGGCCCCGACGAGTGGGCCGCGATCGAGGAGAAGAGTCTCAGCGGATTGCGCCCGCTGAAGCTCTACAACGATAACGACTATCCCCTGGCCAAGCTGAACCTGTGGCCCAAACCATCGGGCACGCCCACGCTGGATCTGTACGTGTGGGAAGAGATCGGCACGCTGGCGCTGGACGACGATCTGGACTTCCCGCCGGGCTACGAGAAGGCCATCCGCTACAACCTGGCGCTGGACCTGGCGCCCGAGTACGGCCGCGAGGTCTCCGCCTCGGTGGCCGCGCAAGCCGCGCAACTGAAAGCCGAACTGGCGGGGCTGAATGTCTCCAACCTGGCCGCCACCACGCCCTTGCGGCCCGCGCCCGCGGCGCCGCAGCAAGTAGCCGCGTAAAGGAATCCGCGCATGACCGTCAGCGACCTGATCTACACGGGCCTGCGCCTGGCCGGCGTGCTGGGCCGCCCGCGGCGCACCGCCAGCCCGAGCGAACTGGCCGAAGGCCTGGACGTGCTCAACGCCATGCTGGACGCCTGGAACATCGAGCGGCTGATGGTCTACACCACGCCGCGCAGCGTCTGGAACGTCCAGGCCAACCAGCAGACCTACACCATCGGCCCGGGCGGCGACTTCGATACCGCCCGGCCGCCGCGCATCGAGCGCGCCGGCTACCTCTGGCTGGCCAATCCGGCGCAACCGCTGGAACAGCCCATGGAAGTGCTCACGCTGGAGCAGTGGCAGGCCGTGCCGCTCAAGACCCTGGCCAGTACGCTGTGCACCAAGCTCTACTACCAGCCCGATTTTCCCCTGGGCAAGATCATTCTGTGGCCGGCGCCCACCGTGAGCAACCAGTTGGCGCTCTATAACTGGCAGCTCACCAGCGCCTTTGCCAGCCTGGAGGACCCGGTAGCTTTTCCGCCGGGGTATCAGAACGCGCTGGAGTACAACCTGGCGCTGGAACTGATCCCGCGCTATCCGGGGCGCTCCACGCGCGATCCGCTGGTGATCGAGCGCGCGGCCGACACTAAAGCGCGCATCAAGAGCCTGAACGCGCCCACCCTGGAGATGCGCTGCGATGCGGCGCTGAGCAGTCCCAGCGGGCGCTGGAACTGGTACACGGGCGAATACCAGAAGTAACTCCCGCCTCCTCCCATGCAGTTCAACTTCATTGGCGACGCCTACACGCTCGAATCGTTGGACGCGGATTGTCAGAGCGCCATCAACGTCTATCCGCAGTTTGTGGAGAGCGGCACGGGCAAGAGCAAGTGGGTGCTGCGCGGCAGACCCGGCCTGGCCAAAATCGGCACGCTACCCGGCGCCGTGCGGGCCTTGTGGCCCGGCGAGAATCGCCTGTTTGCGGTGGCGGGCTCGCGTTTGTGCGAAATCTTTGCCGGCGGCAGCTACGACGATCGCGGCGATGTGGGTAACGATGGCAACCCGGCGGTGATCCTGCCCAACGGCAACCAGTTGCTGGTGGTCTCCGCGGGCAAGGTCTACTGCGACAACGGGGACGGCCCCGTACAGCCGCGCTTCATCGTCACTGAGTACACCGACTTAGCGATTGACGGCACCGACAACACCAAGGTGTCCAGCACGGCTTACCCGTTCGACGCCACCGATGTCGGTCTCATCCTGCACATCACCGGCGGAACTGGCTTCACCGTGCAGGACGTGACCATCCTTTCCGTGGATGGGGACGGCGTGGCCACCTGCAGCGCCGCGTTGGGCACGCTGGGCTCGACGGGCGGCGAAGCGCGCGAGCTGGGCGACCTGGTGACCGGCGCCACCGGGGCGCTGCTGGATGGCTTCTTCCTGGTGGGCGAGGCCTTCACCAGCAACAAATTCTTCAAGAGCGCGCTCAACGACGGCACCACCTGGTACGCCGACGAATTCGAGTTCAAAGAAGCCTATCCCGACAACCTGTGGGCCATGCTGGCGGATCACGAGGATCTTTGGCTGTTCGGGTCCGAGCAGTCCGCCGAAGTTTGGCGCAACACCGGGGCGGCGGATTTCCCCTTCGAGCGCGATCCGGGCGCGGTGCAGCACTACGGCCTGCTGGCGCCCGCCTCGCCGGTGCGCTTAATGAACGGGGTGGCCTGGCTGGGCGGAGACGTTTCCCGCGGCGGGCCGCAGGCATTCTTTTCGCAAGGCTTCATCCCCCAGCGCGTCTCCACACACGCCATCGAGCAGGCCTGGGCCGGCTATGCCACCTGCAAAAACGCGGTGAGCTGCTCGCTGATCTGGAACGGGCACCACTTTTGGGTGATCTCGTTTCCCAGCGGCAACGCCACCTGGGTGTACGACGCCACGCTTTCGCAGCGGATCGGCCGGCCTGCCTGGCATCAGTGGGGCTGGTGGAACGGCACGGGCTTCGACCGCCACCGGGTAGCCTTCCACGCCTACGTGGACCTGGGCGACGGCCCCAAGCACTACGGCGGGGATTGGCAGACCGGCGACCTGTATGTGATGTCGGCCGCCTACACCGACGACGCCGGCACCATCATCATGCGCGAGCGCACCGCGCCGCACCTGTTCGATGAGCAGGAAGAGGTTAAGATCGTCCACCACCGCCTGCAACTGGACGTGGAAACCGGGCAGATCACGGACCCGCAATTCTCCCTGTACTGGTCCAACGATCACGGGCACACCTGGACCAGCGCGCACACGCGCACCGGCGGCGCCAGCGGCAACTACACCACGCGCGTGATCTGGCGGCGCTTGGGCGCGCCGCGGGATCGCGTTTACCGCATCCGCTCCAGCGCGGGCATGCGGCACACCTGGATCAACGCCTACCTGCGGGCCACGAAAGGGACCAGTTGAGCACCGGCACCTCCATCCCCAGCGTTCCCATCCGCACGCCCATGTTCGATGCGGACGGGCGGCTGACGCGGCCCTGGATTCTGTTCTTCGAGCGCACCCCCAAGGCCAGCGGGGGCGGCGGCCCCTACATCCGCACCCTGCTCCTCAAGGACACTGCCGTGGGCGACGACATCGCCGATCATGTGCCCATCTTCGTGGAGGGCGCGGCGGTGCGGGTGGTGGGCGTGCTGCGCCTGCCGATCAGTGCCGATCTGACCGTGCGCATCAACCTGGACGGCGCCGCGCTCGTGAGCATCACCATCCCCTCCGCGACTGCCGTGGACACCCCGGTAGTGGCGTCCGCCTTCACCGGAGATCACCTCGGCGACCTGGCGGTACTGAGCTGGGATGTGGTGGCCTCGGATGGTTCCACCGATGCCGCAGGCGTGGCCAGCTTCACCTTGCAGTGGCAGTGAGACGGAGAGGGTTTTATGTCGGATTTCAACTACATGAAAAATTTGGACGCCATCGGCAAGAAGCTCATTGACCTGGTGGGCGACACCATCAAGGTAGGCCTGTGCACGGCCGCCTACACGGCGGATGTGAACGCCGACGAGTTCCTCAGCGCCGTGGGCAGTGCCATGGTGCAGGCCGCGGCCCTGACCACCAAAAGTCTGACGGGCGGCGTGTTCGACGCCGACGACGCCACCCTGGCGGCGGTGCCGGCGGGCTCGACCATCACGCAGTTCATCCTGTACCAGGACACCGGCAGCCCGGCTACCTCGCGCCTGATTCGGCATTTCGACAGCTATAGCGGCCTGCCCTTCCTGACTAACGGCCTGGATGTGGTCATCACCTGGCCGAGCGGCAGCAACAAGATTTTCGCCTTCGTCAACGCCTAGCTAAGCTAGGGGCAGCTTATGAGCACAGTCTTTAGCGGCGGCACCTACGTCAACACGACGCTGGATGGCTCGACCAAGGCCAACCTGATCGCGGACATCCAGGCCAAGCTGACCACGGCGGGCTGGACGGTTTCCTCCGGCGGCGGCACCACCAACCTGCTCATGCAGACCGCGCAGGACGGCACTACGCTCAACCAGGGGCGCGTGCGCTTCAAGGATAACGGCGGCAACTGCGTGCAGGTCACGCTCGAAAACGTCAGCGGCAGTTGCGTGCAGACCAGCGGCACCACCCACGGCGGGAATCTGCTCTGCGCCGCCGGCAAGGTCTATCATGTCCTGGCCAGCAAATACCGCTTCGAGATTTTCACGATCGGCAACAATGCCCGCGAGGTGACCTATGCCGGGATTCTCTGGATTCCGGCTCCGTATCAGGGCGTGATTACGGAGGCCATTTACCTCGGCGCGAACGCCATCAACGACACCGACAGCACGCTGCGCAATTCCTTCCGCAACTCGTTTGGGCACGGCTCGACCTCCAACCAGGGCAACTGCGCCGGCATTCTGAACGCCTCCCTGATGGAGGTTTCCAACACGGGTTCGACGCAGTGCGGGATGCTGCAAATGCGCGTGCCGGTCAACGGACAGATGGCCGGCAGCGGCTACAACTCCGGCAGTATCACCAATCCAGGCCAAAACCTGTATCGCTGGCACGATCTGGCGCTGGATCAGGCGGATTGTCTGGTGGGATGGGCCACCGCCAGCATGACCGACGAGGCCTTGCTGCGCGGCCAGATGTATGACTGGACGCAACTCTCCGACGCCTTTTCACTGGACAGCACCGACTCCTGGAGCGATGGCGGCAGCTCGCATAACTTCTACTGCTTTAGCAGCATCGCCGGATCGGCCAGCCAGGGCCGCGGTTCGCTGTGGGTAGCCTACTCCTGATATGCTGCGCGTTCTATTAACCCTGGCCATCGCGGCCAATACGCAGGCCCACGGGCCGCAGGTCACGCAGGCCAGTTCCGGCAAGAAGCTGGTGCTGGGAGGCGGCGCGCGCGGGATGTGGCGCCAGGTGGCGGCCGTGGAGCGGGCGCCATCCTCCCTGGCGGCCGTGAGCATTCATCTCGGCGCCACCGCCGGGAGCGCGACGCACAGCCCGGAGGTCACCCTGGCCAGCTCCGGCAAGAAGCTGGTGCTGGTGGGCGGCACGCGCGGCTGGGTGTGGCGTCTGCGCCTGGTGCAGGGCATCACCGCCAGCAGCACTACGCTGATCGGCGCCAGCGGCACGGTCCAGGTGAGCGGCGCCGCCGGGCAGGTCCTCCACGCGGCGAGCCTCACGGGCGGCAGCGGCACGGTATTGGTTACCGCGCCGGGCGGCACGGTGGCGGTACGCCTGCCGCCGCTGACCGGCGCCAGCGGTACCGTGGAGGTGCGCGGCGCCGCGGGCGCGATCGGCGTCCCCACGGTCCTGCTGGCCGAGGGAGATGCGCAAGTCCTGCTCACCGGCGACGCCGGCGGCATCGGCATGACGCACGGGCTCACCGGCACGAGCGGCACCATCGACATCAGCGGCGATCCCGGCGGCGCTACCCGCACGGTCAACGGGCTGCACGGCAGCGACCCGGGCGGCAGCGTCCAGGTGGTGGGCGGCCCGGGCAGAACCCGCGGGCGCGTTCCCAACTACGTCTTCTGAGGCCACGCGCATGGCGCTTTTGTTTTGTGACAGCTTCGACCATTACGACACCCCCGAATGGACTACCAAATGGTCCGGCGGCACCTTCGGGGTGATTGTCCCCGGCGGCCGCACGGGCAACTGCCTGAGTTGCTCCGCGGTGGGCCCCTGGAAGGCCTTTCCGGCCGACTACGCCACGCTGGTGGCCGGCTTGGCGCACAATCCGGGCGGCTTCGCCAACGCGGTGGTCTACTTCGATAACGCCGTCTCCATGCTCCGCACCTATCTGAATCACGTGGGCGACGGGCGCTTGCGTTTCGGCTATCACGCCGGCTATACCGACGTGGCCGGCGATGTGATCTCCACATTCATGCTGAGCCTGAACGTGTGGTATTACGTGGAGCTAAAGGCCACTGTCAGCGTCTCCGGCCGCAACGTCACCTTCACCGCCGAGGCCCGCGTCAACGAAATCGTAATTCTCAACGAGACCAAGACCATCACCGCCACCGGCATCGACCCGGCCATCCTGGCCGCACATCCAGGCTTCAACCAGGCGCACCTGCAGGCGGCCGGCGCCAGCTACGGCGCCCTGGTGGATGATGTCTACGTCACCGATGGCGATTACCTGGGAGACATCAAAATCGGCGTGCTGTATCCCAACGCGGACGGGGACGCCGGCGACTGGACGCCCAGCTCCGGCGCGGATCACTACGCCATGGTGAAGGAGCACCCGCCCGACGAAGACACTACCTACAATTCCGCCACCATTGCGGGCCAGACGGATCTCTACCAACTGGATGACATCCCGCCGGACTTTTCCGGCGACATCCGCGGCGCTCAAGCCCTCTGGCGGCTGAAAAAATCGGATGCCGGCAGCGCCACCGTGCGCAGCCAAATCAAAAGCGCCGGCGTGGTGCTCGAAGGCAGTGATGTGCCGCCCAGCTACACGGCCTACAACTACATCATCCAGCCCTACGGCGTGAGTCCGTTCACCGGCGCGCACTGGAGCGCCGCGGAGATCAACGCGCTCCAGTTGGGCATCAAGAGGACCTGATGACCAGCATCGACATGACCCAGCTCGCGCTGGAGGTCTTGGACCGGGAGCCGGCTACCGTGCCGCAGATCACGCAGGTAGCCTGCGAGGTGGTGGACCATCCGCCCGGCAATCAGGCCCGCATCACGCAGGTGTGCCTGGAAGTGCTCTTTCCGGCATCGGTGAGCCGTCCCGTCAACTCCAACGTGGCGTTTTGAACTATGGATCCGCGCGTGGCCCTGTGCGCACCCTTCCCCGCGGCGAGCATTCCGCAGTTGTGGGCCTGGCTGCAGGAATTTCCGGACGCCAATTTCGATGACGACGGCCCGCGCACCCTGGAGGAGTTCACCGCACAGATGCAGGATCGGATCGGATCGGAGCGCACCTGGGGCGCCGAAGCCAATGGCGAATTGTGCGGGGCCATCGGCTACCGGCAGCTCGACCCGCAGGCGGGCCTGTTTCGCGGTATCTGCTTCGCGCGGCGGGTGCACGGTACGGGAATCGCCCGCGCGGCCGTCAGCCAGGTGATCGCGCAGGCCTTCGCGGAAGGGACGCAACGGATTTACGCGCTGCACTTCGCCGATAACGTGCGGGTGCATCGGTTGTTACTCGCCCTGGGCGCCCGGGCGCAGGCGGTGCTGCCGCGCTGGACGCGGCGGCACGGCCAGCCGCTCGATGTGCGCCTGGTGGTTTTTTCGAGGAGTTAGTCACAATGCCATTCGGCGGATTACTTGCCGCGGGAATCTCCGCGGGCACTTCCATTTTCGGGGGTCTGCTGGGATCTTCCGCGTCCAAGAAGGCGGCCCAGCAACTGGCCGACAAAGGAATCCAGGCGGGCCGCAACGTGCAGCAGGCCGGCGCGGAAGCGCAGGGCGGCATGGATCGGGCCGTCTCTGCGGCCGCGGGCGACGTGAATGCCGGCGCGGATCGCGCCATCCAGGACGTATGGAGCGGCACGGATCGCGCCAACGCCACGCTCTCGGATGTCTACGCGCAGCAGCAGGCCAACCTGAATCCCTACCTGGCGGCCGGCCAGCAGGGCGTCACCAGCCTGGCCAGCATGCTGGCGCCGGGCGGGGCACTCAGCAAGGAATTCAGCTTCAACCCGGCGGACCTGAAAAACGAGCCGGGCTACCAGTTCACCTTGCAGCAAGGCACGCGCGCGTTGCAGAATGCCGCTTCCGCCCGCGGCGGGGCCAGCGGCAGTTCCAGCTTGAAGGCTCTGACGCGCTTCAGCCAGGGGCTCGCGGACACCACCTATCAGAACGCCTACAACCGCGCCCTGACCACCTTCCAGACCAACCGCAACAATACGCTCGCCGGGATGCTGGACCTGGCCAACCTGGGGCAGTTCGGCACGCAGCAGTTCAACGCCACATCCACCAACTTCGGCAACCAGACCGCCGCCAACACCCTGAACGCGGGTTTGTTCAGCGGCAACACGCGCTATAACGCGGCCAACCGGGTGGGCGACATCGGCCTGACCGGCGCCGAATACAACGGCAACCTGGGGCTACGCACCGCCGAGGACGTGGGCAACGATCTGATGGGCGTGGGCAACGCGCAGGCCGCCGGTACGGTAGGCGCGGCGAACGCCTGGCAGACCGCCCTGGGCGGCGTGGCCAATGCCGCGCAAACCTACGGCCTCAGCCGGATGCTGAACCCGTATGGCTCCGGCACGGTGGGCGCCTATGTGCCCAATCCGGGCTACGGCGGCGCGCCGCCCGCGGTGATGGACCAGGTAATTGCCAGCACCCCGGCGGCCAGCCTGCTGCCGCCGCCGGCGGTGAATCCCGACCCGTACAACTACTACGGGCTGACGCACCCGTAAACAGGAGCTTTCCCCATGCTAGACGCCTCGATCCCCCTGGCCGTGCGCCCCGCCCCCGTCGAGAACCCCATGGAAGTCTACGGGCGCGTGCTGGCGCTGCGCGGCATGCTGCAGCAGCAGCAACTGCACAACGAGCAGCTTCACGCCTACCAACTGGAGAACCAGCAACGCCAGCGCGAGATGGACGCGCAGCAGACCTTGGGCCGGCTGCTCGATCAGCACTCCGCCATTGACCCCGCCGGCAACCTGGTGACCGACTCGGCGGCGGTGATGAAGGGCTTGGGCGCGGCCGGCTACGGCAGCGAAGCGCTGAAATACGACACCGCCCGGCGCGCCAACCTGAAATCCGCTTTTGATGCGGCCGAGGCACAGGTGAAGCTGAACGGCACGCGGGCGGGCCGCCTGGGTTCCCTCTTCGGCGCGGTGCTGGGCGCCGATCCAGCCAGCCGGCCGCAGGCCTACCAGACTGCTGTGCAGCAAGCCGTCAACGAAAGGCTCCTGGATCCGCAGAAGGCCCAGGAGATGCTGAGCCATCCCTACGGCCCGGATCTGGAGGCCTCCATGCAGCGCTTCCAGGATCAGGCCATGACGGCCCAACAACAGCACCAGGCGGCGCTGGCCACGCTGCGGGAAATGCGCGAGAAGGCCGTATCGGATTCCATTATCGCGCGAAATCAGAGCACCACGGCCAAGAATCAGGCGGACCTGGCGCAGACCAACCGGCAGAACGCGGCCGGCATACTGGCTGCCGCCCCCGACCAGGCCGGCTACGCCAAGGTCTGGTATGGCCTGGATGCGAAGGTACGCGATCAATTCCCACATCCCGATGATTGGGACGAAGACACCGCGCAACAGGTAGGCCGCATCGGCATGACCCCGGCGCAACAGACCCAAGCCGACCGGGAAGCCCAAATGGAGGAACACCAGGCGCAACTGGAGAAGCAAGGCTGGGCGCGCATCGGGCTGGAACGTCAGCGCGTGAGCGCAGAACTCCAGCGCCTGAACGCGGCCAACGGCACCGGCCCCATCGACCGGCGGGAAGCCGATCGCCTGTTGGCGCGCCTGGCTCCCGTGGAGAACGGATTGAACCGGCAGCGCAAGCAGTTGGGCGCGGCCATCGCCGGCACCAAAGAGAACGATGGCACGGTGAATCACAAGCTGTATGTGGATCGCCTGGGCAACGTCAAGCCCATGGCGGCAGCTTCGCAGGGCGACGAGGAGACGGCCGCGGCGCTGGTGGAAGAGATGCGCGGGCGCTATGGCGATGTGACCGACGAACTCAAAAGGACCATCGCGGACAAAAACAGCCTGCTGCAGCGTTCCGGGCGCCAGGTGGGCGTGGCCACCGAGGACGCCTGGGCGGCGCTGGACGCCGGCGATGCCAAGCTGTTTGGCACGGGGCGGCCCGCGAATGGTCCGCAACAAAGCGCCGGCACGCCGGCGCCTGCCCAGGCCGGCCTGCAGACTGCCGGCACGCCGGCCGCCAAACCCACCGCGCCGGTGCCCAGCAAGACCGCGGCGCCGCAGCAGTACAAAATCAACGGCGCCAGCTACACCGTGGGCCAGACCATCGTGAGCGGCGGCAAGCGCTACAAGTTTCTCGGCCTGAAGCCCAACGGCAAAGTCAGCGCCGAGCCTCTGGACTGACCTCTCTCGAAAATCATGCCTGTCGAACTGGACGCTTCGAGCATCGAGCTAGATCCGCGTGCGATCGCGCCCGCCCCGCTCGCCAGGACGGTAGAGCTGGAGCCCAACTCTATCGAACTGGAACCCAGCGCCATCGCGCCCGAGGCGCCGGTCACGCGCACCACCGGGCCGCAACCCGGCAGCTACACACCACCGCCCGCGGGCCGTGCGCCCATCCCGGCCGGTTTGCAGGGACCGCCAGAGCCCGGCCGGCGCGGGGTGTACCACGGCGAGCCGATCGAGGAGACGCCACCCTCCCATCCGGGCGAGATGCGCGAGGCGCTGGGCTTCGGCGGCAGCTACGCCAAGCTGATTCCGCCCGCAGACCAGGATGCCAGTGTGCCCGCGCAAATCACCCGCGGGGCGCTGCGCGGCATCGTCAACACGCTGAGCCCCGAGAGCGCCAGCTATGCGCTGGCCTTCCTGGTGGGCGGCGAAGCGTTGCCGGCGGCTGCCAACCTGGCGCCGGTGGCGCGCGCGCTGAAGGATCTGCCCAGCGTCTTGAAGGCCCTGGATGTCACCGCCCATGCGGCCGTACCGGCCGCGGGCCTAGTGGTGGGCGGCAAGAACCTGGCCCAAGGCGGCGTCCCGCGGAACATGGAGCAGGCCGCGGAAACGGCCATCAACGCGCTACTGTTGGGCGCCAGCGCAGTAGGGGCGATCCGGGCCGGCCACGAAGTTCTGAAGGCCTACCCTGAAGGCCCCACGCCCGAGGCCCAAACCCGGGCGACCCAAACCGGCGGCATCGCCACGCCCCCGGTCTCCAATGAGCAGGCCGCGGCCACGGCAGAAGCACTCGCCCAGCAGGGCCGGCGCCTGGCGGCGCAGGCCTGGAAGGACCTGGACCGCAGCCAACCGCTCCCCATCCAGATCGGCAACCAGACGGTGTATTTGCAGCCGCCCGCCAAAGTGCCGCGGGTGGTGGGCGAAGTGCAGAACCCGGATACGCCCTGGAACCCGCCCACGCGCGTGACCAAGGGCTCGCGGGTGGTGCACACCATCACCGAGAGCGCCGACCCCACCAGCAAGGCCCTGGTCAGCGGCACGCCGGAAGTAGTCCAGAACTGGCTGCAGAGCCGGCAGGCCACGGTGTCGCGCACGCCCTACAGCGGCCCCGGCGACGTAGGCGGCGCGCCTCCGGTAGTGCCTGCGGCTGAAGTCTCCACACTCACCCAAAACCACGCTCTGCCCTCTGATATCCAGCCCGGCCCCAACGGCACGGTAGTCATCGAGCGGCCCAGCGGCAAGTACACGATTCACGCCATTCAGCAGGGGCAAGTGTCCTTCGTGGCCGAGACGCCGGCGGGAAACGTGCGCGGCACGCTGCCGCTACCCATCTTCCGGCAGATGATCGAGGCGCCCCCAGCCGCCCCGGCGCCGGCGGCCACGGCCAACGCCCCGGCCCCGGCGGCGGCGGGCGGCGCCGTAGAACTGGATCCGGCCACGGTGCAGCCGGCCCCGGCGGCCACCCAACAGAAACCCGAGCCGCAGCGCCAGACGCCCGCGCAGGTACAGGCGGGCGTGCTGGCCGCGCTGCGCGCGGACCTGGCCAAAGCCGAAGCCGCCGGCAACCAGCAGGTAGCCGCCGACAAACGCGCGGCCATCGCCCGCATCGAGGCCTCCATCGCGCGCAGCCAGCAGGCGCCGGCCGCCGGCGTGGCCAACGGGCAGCCAGAGAGCGCCCCAGCGGCGCCCGGGCAGCCGACCCCTCCCCCGGCCGTGGCAGCCCCGCCAGCGGCCCCGCTAGCGCAGCCAGCAGGGGATTTGGGGTCCGAGAGCCAGGCGGAGCCGGATCTGTTCGGCCAGGCCGGGCTCAGCGTGGACGACATCGTAGCCGGCCTGGAAGAGGCCGGCCTGGCGCCGGCGCAGAAAAGCACGCCGGCAGGCTTACCACATGAGCCTCCTACGGCCGCGCAGGCAGGCGGAAAGGTATGGCCCGGCAGAGAAATTCCGCTCAGCCAGGATGCCGAAGGCAAGTCACGGTATTGGGTTCTGAGCGAGCGCGGCAGCGTGATCGTGGCCACCGATTACGAGCGCGGGCAGCGTGGCGTCATCCCGATCCAAGAGCGCGAATGGGACAGCCCCGAAGCGTTCCAGCGCGAAACCGGCTACCAGTGGAGCCCGCTGGAATCGCTGGACGTGCGACATCCCATCGTGCGCGCGGTGGCCAACCTGGTGCATGCCACCGACGAAACCGGCGGGATTCACTGGAATGGCGCGCGGGAGGACCACGAGGCCGCGCTGCATTGGCTGGAGTCGCTGCAGCGCAACTACGATGCCAGCGGCAACTTGGCACAGGCGGTTGACGCCACGCAAAGCCAATATCCGGAGCATCCGGAGTTTGCGACGGCCGCCCGCCAAGCACTCCCGCCCGGCACATCGGAGGCGGCCGCAGCCCCGAGCCGGGACGCCCGCCTCGCCGCAGTGATTCGCTCCCTGGCGGGCCGCACCCAATCCGCCAGTCTGCCCGCCAAGGTGGAAAAGGAGTTTGACGCCGCCGATCTGGAGGAGCTGAAGCGCCGCGGCTACATCCTCCAGCAGGGGAATAACGGCGCATACGCCACCACCGTCCAGGGCCGCGACTGGGCTGAGGCTATGGCGCGGCCGGAATCGGCACAGGCGCCGATCCGATCCGAAGCCGATCAGGAGACCGGGCCGCACGGGCCGATCTTCCGCCAGTTTTCAGCTAAACCGGCCGAGGCGATCGCGCACCTGCTCGCCGCCCGCACCGGCGAAGTGCCGCGCGTTTGGCATCACCCGGAACTTGGCTGGATCGACCTGATTTGGGGCGATGAGCGCGGCGGCCTGGCACACATCGTAAGCAAGCATGCGGAAGGCCAGAAAGATTTGCACCTGGAGGACCTCGCAGACCTCATTCCGCGCATGCGTGTGGTCAAGAACGACGGCCGCACCGCGCGCCTGGAAAGCGAAACGCACGAGGCCGGCGTGCGCTTGGATTATGACGGGGTAAAGAAGCGCTGGCTGGTGACGGCGTATGAAAAGCCGTCTACCGAGGGGTCTCCTCTCGTCCCCGGAGCCCCGCAGATCACTCCGCGAGGTGGCGGTCATCCACCGTCAGGCGGCTCTAATTCCAGTGTCACGCCGGCAGCCGAAGCGGTCAAGAGTGGCGAAACCCAACAGGGCGGGCTGCAGTGGGCCGACACGCAGGGCATCGAGGACATCCAGAAAGAGCACGGCACCCCGGAAAATTACTACGACGCCACCCGCGCCCACCAGAAGCGCGAGAAAGCCTATCTGGATGGCCACCTGGACCGGCTGCAGGCCACGCATGGCAAGCGCGGCGCCGCGGAGCTGCGCCGGCAGGAATCCTCGCGCCATCACGCCTCCCAGGCGGCCTATGAGCACAACTACACCGAAGTCGAATTGACCCTGGGCAAGGCTGCGGCCGAGCGCATGCGCGCGGAAGTGGAGAAGCACGCCCCGCAACGCCTGCCCCTGCGCGAAAACTTCCGCTATTTCTGGCACACGCTACGCAACGGGGACAAGATCGAAGGCACCGCCGGCACGGTGGAAGTAGTGAAGACGGACGGCTTCCACATGCAGCCCATCCTGCCAACCGGCGGCGCAGGCGGGCGCTGGGCCGCGTTCGGCAGCGGCGCGCGGGAAGTCAGCCAGGTGGAAGTGCGCTTCCCCAACGGCAAACTGCACTCCTTCCGCCAGGAGGACTTCGAGAAATACCTCTATGACGACACGCTGGCGGCGGAAGGCGAGCCGGAAGAGAAGCCCACCACTCAGGTGAGTGCCCCCGCCGCGGCCGAGGGCCAGAAGCTGCTGGCCATCACCGGCCAGACCTTCAAGTACAAGGCCCTGCTACGCGCGATTCCGGGCGCCACCTGGAACGCGGAAGAGAAGGCCTGGATCATTCCCGACACGGAAGCCAACCGCGCCCAGGTTCAACGCATCAGCCGGGAGTTGAGCTGGCGGGCCTTCACGCCCCAGCCGGAGGCGCAACTGCCGGCGGCCCCGGCGGATCTGCGCTGGACCGACGCAGCCATGGCCGAAGCTGAAGAGGCCGGTTCTCTCACCGGCCCGACGACTACGCCCGAGAACTACTACGTCTCGATGCGCACGGAGCAGAAGCGCAAGAAGGAATTTATCGACGGCTACAACGCCCGGCTGCGCGGCGCGTCGCGTGCGGGCCGCGGCGCTCCGTTCGTGCGCAAGAAGATCGTGGCCAACCAGCGCGACGCCGAGCGCGAGTACGCGCAGAACTACAGCGAAGTGGAGCGGCGCCTGGGCAAGCCGGCAGCCGACCGCATGCGCGCCGAAGTGGAGCGCGGGCCCCAGGCACTCCAGCCGCCCGCCGTGGGGCAACTGGTCAAGCTGACCTCCACGGAGGATTATCACACCTACAACCTCAAGACGGTCTGGAACTGGTTGCGCGTGATCCGCGCCGATCAGAACACCGTCACGGTGCGGGAGACCCACCTGCCGACCGATCCGGCGCAGGACTTCGGCCCCGAGGTAGAGATTCCGCTCTCTCAGATCGGCCAGCGCGACGAGACCCCCAAACCCGCCGAGAAGCCCGCCGCGCCCTCCCGGCCGGAACTGGACCAGCAGACCCGCCGGGAAGTCTACGAGACGGCCATCGACAATCTGCGCGCCGACAGCAAGGATGTGCGCGGCCTGATCGCCAACCAGGGCGGCCGGGCCTGGGTGCTCAAAGACGATGCCAGCGTGAAGCGCTTGCGGGCGGCGGTGGCTTCGGCGGCGGAGATCCTGGAGAAGGTCGCCCCGCCCGAGTCGAGCAACGCGCGCAACGCGCTGGAATCCGCGCTGGCCGATGGCCGCATCCTGCTGGCCGAAGTGGAGCACGCCCGCCCCGAGCCCTTCGCCGAAGGCGAGCCGGATCTGTTCGGCGACGCCGGCCTCAGCGTGGACGACATCGTAGCCGGGCTGGAAGAGGCCGGCCTGGCGCCGCCGCAGAAAGAGCCCACGCTCGAAGACAAGGTAAACGAAGCCAAAGGCACCACTCCGCTATTCCGCGAGGGCGAGCGGGTGACTTGGCAGGACCGCAACGGCAAGACCTTGACCGGCACGGTGCGCGGCAACGTCTACGCGGACATTGACGATTACGCCGACGTGGACACCGACCAGATTCTCCACGCCGGCGGCGTGCCCATCGGCCGTATCGAGCACGTTCCGCTGCCCCGCCTGCAGCGCATCGAGACGCCGGCGAAGTCCGCGCCCGAGCCCGCCAAGCCCACCAAGGTCCCCACGGCCACGCAGAAGGCGCAGGCCGAGGCGCAACCTCTCAGCGACACCGAGCGCGCGGTGCTGGAGCACACGGCGGCCGGGCACGGCTCGCAAGGGTTCGACCTGCTTACCTCTCTCACCGAAGGTGGGCTGGCTGAGGATGCCGCCAACCGGACCATTTACCAGTTGGTGCGGCGCGGCCTCATCCAGCGCATCAATGACCCGGAGGCGGACGGCGACCGCTTTGTGCGCACGCCCGCCGGCACCGCGGCCCTCCGGTCCACCGCGCCACCGCCGGCGGCGGAATCCGCGCAGCCGAAACCCGAGAAGCACGCGAACCCGCTGGAGCAGGCCGCGGCCGACGCGGCGGCCCGCTTGCGCGCCAAGTACCTCAAAAACACCACGCTCAACGCCGGCATCGACCCCGCGGACCTGCGCGACCTGACGGTGATCGGGGCCAAGTACATCCTGGACGGCGCCATCCAGTTTGAAGCCTGGTCCAAGCAAGTGATGGCCGCCCTGGGCGACCTGGTGCGCGCCATCGCCGAAACCAGCAAACTGACCACGGACGCGGTACTACGGCAGGTGTACCAGTACGCCGCGGGGGCCGCCAAACGGTACGGAGTAGCCGCAGAACCGGCGCCCGCGCCGGCGAAACCAACTACAATCGAGGCGGAAGGGACCCATGCCACTTCTACCGGAAGCGGTGGCCAAGCAGGAAGTCGAACAGAGCGGCCCAGCACGGAAACTGCTGGCGGTGTGGCGGGAGAGCCACCCGTCACTCTGCCGCACCCTGGAGCAGAAGGGCAAGCTGTACGGCCTCCTGTGGGAGCGAACGGAGCGCATGCTGCGCCAAATCCAGCAGCTCCAGCAAGGCCCGCGGAAACTGAGCTACGACCAGGCGGAGGAGATCGCCCGACACGAGGCGCAGCAACTCCCGTAACCGGCCTGGAAGGCGATTACCGGCTCACTCCCGAGCAAGCCGCCGAGATCGAATCGCGCGGCGCCAAAACGAAAGTTCGTAACAACCTCGAAGCCATCCGCACGGTCAAGCAGATCATTCAGGAAGGCGGCCGGCCCGCCACGCTGGAAGAACAGCAGAAGATCGCCGGCTTTGTAGGCTGGGGCGCCAGCGAAATCTCGCAAGGCGTCTTCACCGGCTACAAATCCGATTGGGCCGGCATCCGCGAGGACGTGGAGAACGCCCTCACCGACGCAGAATACGAGGCCGCCCGCACCTCCACGGAGAACGCGCATTACACCCGCCGCGATCTGGCGCGCGCGATGTGGGACCTGGCTGTGCGCCTGGGCTTCCGCGCCGGCGGCTCCGTGCTAGAGCCCGGCATGGGCATCGGCAACTTCTTCATGATGATGCCCGAGGAGCTGATCCCCGGCACCTCGCGCACCGGGGTGGAGATGGATCTGCTTAGCGGGGCGATGGCCCGCGCCCTGTTCCCGGGCTCGCAGATCCTGGTCAAACCCTACCAGAAAACCAACCTGCCGGATGGCTACTTCGACCTGGTAATCGGCAACGTGCCCTTCGCTGGGCATGGAGTGGTGGATCCGGTTTTCAAGCGCTGGCCCTTCCTGACCGAGAACGTACATAACTACTTTTTCGCCAAGTCCATGGAAAAGCTGCGCCCGGGCGGCGTGATGATCGCCATTACCTCGCGCTACAGCATGGACGGCAAGGGGCAGGCCTTCCGCAAGTGGATGGCTGAGCGGGCGGAACTGTTGGGCGCGGTGCGCCTGCCGCGGGATACCTTCCAGGGCAACGCCGGTACGGGCGTCACCACCGACATCCTGATTCTGCGCAAGCGCATTCCGGGCGGCATCCCGATTTCCAACGAGGCCTGGGCGGAATCGCGGGAGATGGAGACCAAGGACGGTTTCAAGGTTGACGTCAACGAGTACTTCCACCGCCACCCCGAGATGATGATGGGCGAGATGCAGGGCGGCACGCAGTACCGCCGCGGCTACCCGGAGCTGTTCGGCGAATTCTCGCTGGAAGGTTTGCAGGAGCGCTTTGAGCGGCTGCCGGAAGATGTGATGCCTTCCTGGAACCCCCAGCAGATCGGCGCGCCGGGCGAGCTGGCCGAGAACTACCCGGAGGCTTCCTATCTCAAAAACGGCCAGTACGGCTACGTGAATGGCGCGCTGGTGCAGAAAGACGGCGCCTATCTGCGTCCCGTGCCGGTTAAACCCAACAGCGTGAAGGCCAAGCGCATGAAAGGCCTGATCGAGTTGCGCGGAGCGGCCCGCGAGGTCATCCGCTCGCAGCACCTGGATCTTTCCGAGGAAGAGATCCTGGAGGCCCGCCAGAACCTCAACAAAGTCTATGAGGGCTTTGTGAAGCAGCACGGCCCGGTGAACGTGCTGGGTAACGCGCTGACCTTTGGGGAAGATCCCGACTGGCCGGTGCTCACGGGTCTGCTCGAAGACTACGACAAGAAGGCCATGGCCGCGGCGCGCCAGGCGCTGGAGGGGCGCCAGGGGCAATACCTGGTGACTCCGCAGGGGGACGTGGTACTCACCGATGGCAAACCCAAAGGGCAGCGCTGGACGGTGGCCCGGAAGCGCCCGGTGTTCCGCGAGCGCACCATCCAGAAGCCCGCCCGCATCACGCACGTCGAGACAGGCGCCGAGGCCCTGGCGGTGTCGCTCAACGATTACGGGCACATGGATTGGGACCGCATGCAGGAATTAACCGGCCGCGAGCCCGAGGACCTGCAGCAGGAACTGGCCGGCAAAATCTTTCGCAATCCCATCTCCAAACAGTGGGAGACCGCCGACGAATATCTGAGCGGCAACGTGCGCCAGAAACTCGCCGACGCCGAATTCGCGGCCCGCGAGCACCCCGAGTATGCCGGCAACGTGGAAGCCCTGAAGGCCGTGCAGCCGCCCTGGAAGGAGCCCGGCAAGATCCGCGCCAACCTGGGCGCCACCTGGATCCCCGATAGCGACTATACGCAGTTCGCGCGGGAAGTCCTGAAGGTGGAAAGCGATTCCAATGAGCCCCTGGTGCGCCTGGTGTCCCTCACCGGCGGCTATGGGGTGCGGCCTACCTTCACCTTCCTGGATAACGGCGTGGCCAACACTACCGAATTCGGCACGCCCTATTTCAGCGGGATGGATCTGTTTGAGCTGAGCCTGAACGGCCGCACCCCGGTGGCCCGGGATTACTACGAAGATGCCAACGGCGCGGAGCGCAGCGTCAAAAACCCGGATGCCACCATCGAGGCGAATGAAAAACAACGGCTGTTGAACGACAAGTTTGCCGCCTGGCTGTGGAGCGATCCCGAGCGCGCCCAGCGCTTGGCGGAAAAATTCAATTGGGAGCGCAACAATCTGCGCCTGCGGGAGTACGACGGCTCGCACCTGACCTTCCCCGGGCTGAATACTTCCTGGCTGCGCGCCGGCAAACCGGATCCGCACCAGGTCAACGCGGTGTGGCGCACCATCCAGAGCGGCAACACCCTGTATGCGCACGTAGTAGGCGCCGGCAAAACCCTGGAAGCCATCATGGCGGCCATGGAACTGCGGCGCCTGGGCCTGGCCAAAAAGCCCATGGTGGTGGTGCCCAATCACCTGGTTGGCCAATGGCGCGACGATTGGATGCGCGCCTATCCCGCCGCGCAGATCCTGGTGCCCACCAAAAAAGATTTCGAGAAACAGAACCGGCAAAAACTCATGAGCCGGATCGCCTCGGGCAACTATGACGCGGTGATCGTGGGGCATGCCAGCTTTGAAAAGCTGCCGGTCAAAGATGAGACCTTCGAGGAGTTCATCAACCACGAACTGGCCGACATCAACGCCGCGCTGGAAGCGGCCCGCCGCGGCAAGAGCGCACAGGATGAGCGCCGCGATCCTACCGTCAAACAACTGGTGCGCCGGCGGGCGCAACTGGAAGCCCGCCTGGAGAAGCGCACCCACCGCGAAGACAAGGACACCGGGCTGAGCTTCGAGGAGTTGGGCGTAGATCAACTCTTCGTGGACGAAGCCGACCTGTTCAAGAACCTGGGCTATCTGACGATGATGGACCGCGTGGCCGGGCTGCCCAACACGGACAGTAACCGGGCCACCGACATGCTGCTGAAGACGCAGTATGTCATGAACCTGCACGGCGGCGATCGCGGCGTAGTCTTCATGACCGGCACGCCGGTGTCCAACTCCATCGCCGAAGTCTGGACCATGATGCGCTACCTGATGCCGCGCTATCTGGAGCGCGAAGGCCTGAATCAATTCGACGCCTGGGCTAAGACCTTCGGCCAGACGCGCACGCAGATGGAGGTGGCACCCGAGGGCGGCCGGTTCATCCAGCGCACCCGCTTCAATAAGTTCCAGAACGCCAGCCAGATGATGAATATGTTTCGGGTGGTGGCGGACATCCGCACGGCCCAGCAGTTGAACCTACCCACGCCGGCCATCTGGAAGGGCGGCTATGTGGATGTGATCTCCCCGGCCTCGGATCTGCTTAAGCAGTACATCGAGCTGATCGGCGAGCGTGCCGATGCCGTGCGCGCGGGAGAAGTGGAGCCCGACGAAGATAACATGCTCAAGATTTCGAGCGACGGCCGCAAGGCCTCGCTCGATCTGCGCCTGGTGCTGGGCCAGAGCGCCGGCGAGGATCCGCAGAGCAAGGTCAACAAGTGCGCGGCCAACGTGGTCGAGATTTACAAAGAGTTTGCTGAACACAAGGCCACCCAACTCATCTTCCTGGACCTGAGTACGCCCAAGAGCGAGAAGGTTCGCCGCAAAAAGAGCAAACCCTCCGGCCAGGTGGCCAATCCCGAGACGGCCAACTTACCCATGCGGCGCGAGCTACCCGGCAACGCCGCGGAAGAAGAGACCGCCGAAGCCAACCTGTACGGCGAGAAAGAGGAGCCCGAAGAGGAAGAGGCCGAGACCACCGAGGAAGCCCGCGAGCGCTTCCACATCTACGGCGAACTGCGCAAGAAGCTGATTGCGGGCGGCATTCCGCCCGAGCAAATCGCCTTCATTCAGGACGCCAAGACCGACGATCAGAAAAGCGATCTCTTCGCGGCCATGCGCCGCGGCGACGTGCGCGTGCTGATGGGGTCCACGGAGAAAATGGGCGCCGGCATGAACGTGCAGGACCGCCTGGTGGCGCTGCATCACCTGGATTCTCCCTGGCGTCCGCGCGATATGCAGCAGCGCGACGGGCGCGCCGTGCGGCAAGGCAACGAACTGTGGGATGCGCACCACATCCCGGTGCGCCTGTACCGCTACATGACCGAAGGTAGCTTCGATGCCTTCATGTGGGAGACGCTGGCGGCCAAAGCCGCGCCCATCGAGCAACTCATGAGCGGGGACCCCTCGATTGATGAAGTGGATGAACTCTCGCCGCTGGTGCTTTCCTACGAGCAAGCCAAAGCCGCTTCTGCCGGCAATCCCCTGGTGCGCGAGAAGATCATTCTGGACCAGGACATTCACAAGCTGGAAGTGATGCGGGGCGCCTGGCTGAGCGAGCAGTCCAACATCGCCCAGCAGCTCGCCCAACTGCCCGGGGAGATCCAGGGCACGCGCCAGCACCTCCAGCAGTACGACCAGGACATCGCCACCCGCGACGCGCATCCCGAGATGGTGGTCGAGGGCGTGACCTATGAGGGAAAAGAGATCCGCGCCAAGGGTGCCGAAGCCCTCATGCACCTCCTGCAGGGGCTTGGCCCGATCGCCCAACGGACCCCACTGCAGGCCAGCTATCGCGGCTTTGCGCTCCTTGCCACGCCCGAAACCGAGTTTTTGGAGGCGCGCGTGGAGACCGAGAAGCGCGGCGGCCGGCTGTACGTGCGCGAGCGCACGCCGGACAGCAAATACTTCTACTGGTTAGTCACCACGCCAGACATCAAAGCCTCCCGCAGCTACATGCGCGCGGACCTGGGCCTGAAAGCGCTGGACCAGCAGGACGCCGAGGCAGTGCATGCGGCTTGGGACAAGGTACGCAAATCCGAGGGCCATTGGGAGCAGAGCGGACAGGTGCAGGTCTACACCCGCCCGGGCCTAGCGCTCAAAGCCGACTCCAACACCTACCTCATCTCGACCAACTACTCCAACCCGGTGGGCACCATCCAATCCCTGGAACACCAGGTTAGCTTCGAGGACTCCACACGCTTCTCGCGCGATCACCTGCGGCGCCTGGAAAAGAGCCAGGCCGAGCTGGAGAGCAAAGCCGGCCAAGCGTTTCCGCGCGAGGAAGAACTCCAGAAGATGCTACGCCGGCAGGCGGAACTGGCGCAGCAGTTGGGCGAAACCGAGGATGACCGGCAGGCCCTGGCGGCGGCCGAGGAAGGCGACGCGCGCAACCCGCTGGCGCCGTACCTCAAAGATCCGAATGCCAGTCTGCGCGCCAAGTGGTTCCCCTCGAAAAAGTTTTTCGGGACCGGCATGCACGGCCGCAAGTACGTCATCAAAGCGCGCGCCGTCTCCAAGTTTTTGGCCGTCCAGGAAGAGAAAGGCAACGCCCGGCAGCACGAGCAACCCCAGTATCACGTCGTCCACATGCCCAGCGGGCGGCAGGTCCGCGGGAATTTCGCGCAGGACTACCAGGCCGTGGCCTACGCCCGGCAAGCCTCTAAGGCGCTGCCCTGGGATTGGGCCAAGCCCCCCGAGGGATTCTCCGAGCAGCTCGAACAGTTCAACGCCAGTTTCGTGCCGCCCACCGAGACCCCCGAAGACTACAAGAAGCGCATCGACGCGGCCCGCCAGGCGCCGGCGGAGGCCACCCCGGAGGAAGCCCTGGAGTTGCGGCGCCAGGAGCAGGACCTGGGTGCGGACGTGGGCGCCCTGGCGGCTGCGCTGGACAGCATCGAGGACCGCGGGACGGAGGATGCGGAGATCGAGCGCGCGCACGATACCCTGGAGCGCTTCGGCCTGCAGGTGGCGGAGACTTCCGAAGCGGAACTGCGCCAAGGCGCCCGCAAGCTGCTCGACCAGAAGATTGCCGAGCGGCAGAAGATCCGCCGGCAGTTGGGCGGGCTGTTTGTGGAGCAGCCGGGCGGCCTGGACGAATACGAGCGGGCCATCCTGCGGCATACCAGCCATCAGCCGCAAACCGCGGAGGAACTGGAGCAGGCCGTCGCCGAAGATGTGGATGCCTACGCGAAGTCGCGCATGGCCACGGCGCTCACGCGCCTGTTGCAGGCCGGCTATGTGCGGGAGAAGGGCGGCGCCTGGACGCGCACCGAGGAGGGCACGCTGGCCTACCGGCGCTACGGCCACGAGCGCGGCTCTCTCTCGCTACGCCCGCGGGTGACGGCCGCGCAGATCGCCCGGCAGCTTGAGCCTGTGGTCCTGGAATCGCCCGCCGACGTGCTGCGTAAGATGGGCGGGCCAGCCTATTGGGTAGAGCCCGGCGGCAAGCTGCTCGAAGTAGAAGCTCCGGGGCGTGAGACGATCGACACGCACAACCAGGCCGCGCAGCGCATCCTGGGCCAACGGCCCGGCGGCACAGCCAACGAGCTGATGCGGGCGCGGGATACGCTGCTGGCGCAGGGCTACATCCGGCTGCGCGGTGTCAACGTGATGGCCGAGCCGCAGGCCTACGGCAACCTGGGCTTCCAGACGGCCGTGCAGCAGGCCGCCAACTACGCGCGCTACACCGGCGCGGGGGTGATCGTGCTGGAAGCCGGGCGCAGCCGGCGGGCCGTGCCACTGGCGGACGTGCCGGAACTGCTGGCCGATCCGGCCAAGTATCTGCGGCGCGCGGCCCAGCGCGGCTCCGCCCCCATGCTCATCGACCTGGCGGATTGGATCGCGCGGCAATTCGAGACCACCGGCCCCCAGGTGAACTATTCGGGCCTGGGCGCCCTCTCCGACCGCTATCTGCGCAACCTCTCGCAGTTGCAGAAGGCCAGCGCGGCGGCGCACACCGCGGCGGTGCGCGCGGCCAGTTCGCGGGCGCAGGCGGCCACCATCCTGCGCGCGGCCGTACCGGCGATCCTCAAGGAACTGCACGGCGGCAATTTCACCTGGCCGGAGCTGCGCCTGGCGCTGATCGAGAGCCGCTTGCGCGGCCTGCGCGAGCGTTGGCAGAATTTCGCCGAGCAGGTGGACCAGATCCCCGACAACGGCCTGCGCACGGCGCTCAACGAGCAGTTTCTGGAGCTGCTCGCGGCGATCGAAGGCAAACGCGGGATGCCCGAGGACGTGGCGCAGACCGCCGTAGCACTAGCGGCGGCCGAGGATTGGGACACCCTGCGCGCGTTCCTGGCGCAGACATTCCGCGATGCCGCGGCGAACGTGCAGACGGTCATGCCGGCGGCCTGGTATGACGCCGTAACGGCGGATGCGCATGTGCAGCGCGCCCTGGCCACCTATCAGCGCCTGGTCGAGCGGCCTATGGCCGAGAATCACGCGCTCAACGAAGGCGTCTTCAGCGATGCCCTGGGACCGCTCCACACCTACTACCCGCTGATTCCCACGGAGAAGCCGCAGCACGCCCCCGGCCCGGGGCGGCGGCTGCCCTACCGCACCCCGAAGAACGCGGCCAACAAATTTGCTACCGGGCTGGCGGAGGGCTACGACGCCACGATGCAAGCCCTGCGCGATCGTCTGACGGGCGCCGTGCGCGCCAATGACAAGGCCGCCCTGCTGCGCGCGCTGGAAGAAGAAGGCCTGCTGGAGTCGGCCGGGCGCGAGCAGCGCACCTTTGTCTATCAAGGCGTGGAGTACGAGGGCGAGCGGGTGGAGATTTCCCCCGAGCGGCTGATTCTGACCAATGGCAAGCATGTGCATGTGCCGGCGCGCATGGGCATCATGCCGCGCTGGCTGCACCGCGAGCTGCGCCCCATCCTGGAGGGCCAGCGCCTCGACACCCCTACGGTAATCGACCGCATTCTACGCAAGCTCAATACCTTCGCCCTGGCGGGCCCGGCGGATTTCGTGTTTCACACCTCCAACCTGCTGGGCACCCTGGTGGCCAACACGCCGTTTCTGGAAAATTCGCCCACGGGGAAAGTGCTCTCCCTGCCGCTGGCCAAGAAGTTCTACGCGGTGGGCAAGGTGCTGGCTACCGATCCCACTACGCGGCAATCCGCCGAGGATCTGGTAGAGATGGCCAAGCTGGGCCTGGTGCCGGATCGCTACGGTTCCGTGACCCTTTCGCAGCGCGCGGCCGAAGAGTTGGGCGCGGAGCAACAGGCCTGGAATCTGCCCGTGGGCGGCGGGCGCACGATTCCCATTCCCAAAGGTTTCGGTGCGGCCTTGTACGGGCCGAAGGGGATTGATGTGCGCGCCCGGCTGGTGATGTACCGCCTGGCCAAGAGCCTGAATCCCGACGCCACGCCACAAGAGCTATTCGATTTCGTCAACCAGTTGGGCAACTACGTGCCGGCGCTGCAAGGCGAGATCGAGCGCGCGCTGAAGTCTTCCGGCTTCGCGCCGTTTTTCACCGCCGGATCCACCATGATCCGCAACGGCATCCACGCCTGGGCGGGCAACGGGCCGATGCCCAAGAGTGGCGCAGGCCTGCGGTTGTGGCAGCAGTTGACTGGGGGCGCCCTGGGGCTGTTGGCCCTATGGGCGGTGGTCTATAAAGAGTACACCGGCAAGTGGCCCTGGAAGGACAAGCGCGCCAAGCTGCTGCAGATTCCGGCCAACGAGCGCGACCGGCGCAGCGCGCTGGGCAAGGCGCTATGGGGCCAGGGTTCCGAGACCGGTTACCTGAATTTCGGTTTCTTCAATCCGCTGGTGCTGCGCGGCGGCCGGGCGCTGGGACTGCCCGGGGCCATGGAGACCTACGCCCTGGGCGGTTCGCCGGGCCAGGCGGCGGAAGCCGCGCAGCGCGACGTCATTAACGCCTTCGCGCATCCGGCGCTGGGGCCGCCGGCCCGCGGCGCGTTTGTGTTAGCCACCGGCCAGGAGACCTATCTGACCGGCTTGCGCGATCGCCAGGGGCGCGTGGGTTTGCAATTCTTCCCGGCGATTCCGCCGCGCACCAAGCCGGGTCTGCCGGCCATCGGCGAGCGCATGCGCGCGGCGGGCCGCGAGTTGAATGCCTTTTACGGCGCCGTGGGATCTGCCACCGGACTGCTGGGCGAAGAGGCCTTCAACCGCAAGGGCAACGCCTACCTGCGCATGGTGCTGGATCTGAGCCTGCCGGGGCTGGTGGGCAACGCCTCCAACCCCTACAAACGGGCCGAAATGCTGCGCCAGCAGCGCACCGGCACGCGATAGCCCCAAAAAACCGCGCCAGGAGCCTCTAGGACGCATCCGCGCGGCCTGGCTGATGTTGTAGCATCCCCCCTTTTTCGCATGAAAGTGCATATTGCCTGGCTCATTCCGGCCTTCCTGGCCGGCTCTCTCGCCACGGTCCTTGTCTGGGTCGTGCGCTTCACTTCCTGGAGAAACTAAGTGAAACCCATCCTGCTTGTGTGGCTGCTGGCGGGCCTGGCCCTGGCCCAGCAGCCGGCCCCGGCGCCGGCGCCCGATCGCGGCGTGTTGTCGATCTTCACCGACGACAGCCTGGCGCCCACGGCGTTTCTGCTCTCGCAAGTCGCCGATTCCACCACCGACTGGAAATTCAGCGTGAACGGCAAGCAGTATCACCTCACCGCAGCGCAACGTCTGGAATGGACCGGCGGCGCGCTGGGCGTGGCGCTGGCGGTGCGGCACTACTGGCCCAAAACCGGGAAGTACGTCAACCTCGCGCTGGCCGTGGCTTCGGCCTGGTTCGCCGGGCGCGCCTATGCGGCCACGCTGGCGCACGGCACGCCGGTGGCGCCGGCGGCCGCAGCCGCCGCGACGCCGGCGGCTTTTCCTGTGAGGCTCAAGCTCAAATGATTCCCTCCGTGCAAAACCTGTTCATCAACAAGGTGCTGGAGCACATCCTGGATGGCAACAAGGGTTCCAACATCCTGACGGCCATCCTCACCGCCGTGCTGGGCGCGCGCATCAATTGGGCGCAGGCCTGCCGCGGCTTCCGCTGCGACAACGCCGAGGATGCCGCCGAGGCTGCCAAGCTGGTGGGCGTGCTGGTGCTGGCGGTGTTCGGCTATTACGTGGGCAAAAAGACCCCGGCGGCCCCGCCGCAGGCCTGAAGCCCCTCCCCAAGATCCCCATGAAGAAACTCCTTCTCTCACTCGTATTGTGTTTGGCCCTCGGGCAGGCGCAGACCTGCACCGAGCCGACGCCCGCTTGCGCGTTCTCCAACATCGTCACGTCTACCGAGGCCTGGGCTGCGCAGCGCAACGCCGCGGCCGTGGCGGACTACGAAAGCCAATGGCCGGGCTACGTCCAGGCCGTCCAGATCGCGCAGTCGCGCGGCGGCCAGAACCTGCCCGCGGCGCTGGTGCCGCGGTTGACGCTGCATGTGCTGCCTACCTCCGTGGCGGATATGCAGGCCAACAAGCCGGCCGTGCAGATCGTGTACGGGAATACGCCGACCGATTACGTGTGTCCGCCGCACAGCCTGCCGGTGCCCCAGCCGCAGACCGGCGGCATCGGGGTGCGCCAGGGCGATGGGCCTTGGTTCTCGGCGTTGCCGGGGGATAGCGTGCCGGATGGCACGGTGATCCAGGGCACCAGTAAGGACGGGGTGACGGGCTCGTTCCAGAAGGTCGTGATTCCGTTCGGCGGGCTCTACCTGAAGGTCGGCTGAGGGCACAAGAAAAAGGCCCGGCGGGAAACCGCCGGGCCGCAGGAAAACAGTTCAGTTAGAGGCGAGAAACGGCCAGGGTCAGCAGGCCGGAGAGCAGGACCAGGCCGGTAGCCACCAGCATAGCCCGCGCCCGGGGGCTCATGGTTGCCTGCCTTTCGGGGGCTTGGCCTCGGCGATGCCCGCGATATGCACGCCGTAGGCATAGCCGCAGGTGAGTGAGCAAAAGTGGCCGTCTCCGTAAGGGCCGTACTGGCCGGCGGATTCGAGGAAGCGGCGCCGCACGGCGGCATCCTCACGTTGGATGGTTTCGCCGTTGTTGCTGTAGAGCTTGGCATGCGCCTTCAGATCGCGCGCCAGAGCCCGCAGGCCGTAGGTGCGGTAGAGTTTGCGCCCGCACCAACGGCAGGTGTGGGGTTCTCCGGTGTAGGCGGGAGGTCTCATTCTTCGGCCTGTCCTTTCACGCAGCCGCCGAACTCGGCTTCGCAGGCCGTGGCGAAGTTGCAGTGCTTCCGCGAGCAGAGGTTACTGCCGCGATTCGGCAGATACAGGCCGTTGCGGATGCCCTCGCGCACCAGCGGGTACAGGGTCTCGGTGAGGCGCAGATCCGCCGGCTGCACGGTGTAGGTCTGCGTCACGATCTTGGGCGTCTTGGTGGCCACCAGAGTGGCCAGTTGCACGGTGCCCGAGGCGCGCGGCTCCAGTTGCCGGTAGGTGGCCACCTGGAAGGCGTAATCCGCGGCCACGCCCGCGGGCGTGCGGGCGGCGGTCTTCAGGTCGATGATGCGCCCGTGCACATCCAACACGTCGATGATGCCGCGCACCGCGACGCCCGCGATGGCGCCCGCGACGGGCGTTTCCACGGCGGCCGGCTGAACCTCGGCGGCGATCTGATCCAAATACATTCGCGTGAGCGCGGCCGCCTGCCGCTTGAGCAGATCCACGTCCTCGCCGGCGCCGAAGGCCGCTTGCGCGGCCGCCAGGTCCCAGGTCTCCTCGAAGGGCAGAGCGTCCACATCCGGGGCTTGCCCAGCCAGCCGGGCGCGGTAGTACATCTCCGCGAGGCGATGCACCACGCGCCCGCGGACGAAGGAGCCGTTGGGCGGATCCGGCAGGCCCAGGCCGTACTTCGCCCACCACTTGAAGGGGCAATCCAGGTACGTGCGCACCTGGGACGGCGAGAGCAACGCGCCCAGGTCGTTCTGTGGAGCAGGAGCGGGCGCCGCGGCGGGCGCCTCCTCCTCCTGGTGATGACGATGCCAGCGATGCAGGATGGCCAGCGCGGCGGCGGTGAACTCGCCCGCGCGGCGGGCCAGCGAATCGGGCAAGCGCAAGCTACGCGACATTAATGCCTCCGTTCTTGGTGACGTTGATAAAGGCCGAGAGCAGGATCGAACGCACGTCCTCGGGCTTGATCTGGTTGCCGTACTGGCCGGCGTGCGCCAGCGCGCAGGCGTACACGTCGATCAGCGCATTGGTCTGCGCCAGCAGGAACTGCGCCCAGCCCTGATGCAGTTCGGGCGTAGGCGCGTGGCCGTGGCCGTTGGCTTTGCCGTTGGCCACGCCGTTGCCGTTGGGCTTGTTACCATGGGTAGCGATCACGGTGGCTGTGTTGATGGGCGTCTCGGTGGCCCGAGGCGCCACCGGCGCGGGTGCCTCACCACCCGCGCCGGGCTTGTCTACCGCCAGCGTGCCGTCCGGCTGCTCGCCGGGGGCGAAACCCACCTTGTTGACCAACCATTGAATGGACTTGCGGCCGTTGCCGGTGGGCACTTCGGCCTTGATGATCTCGATAGGTTCGCCTTTCTGGATGCGCAGCTTCGTAAGCTGCGCCGTCAAGATGTTGCCCACCGTCTCGGACACAAAGAAGATGCGTCCATCGGTAGTGCTGAACAGGTGCTGATTGCCGCCGAATTGCGAGGCAACCTCCTTGCCCTCCAGGAACTGGAGGGCCAGAGGCACCGGGACGTTGGTGGGGAAGGTGATCTTGTCGCTCACGGCTTAGGCCTCCCCGCCGCGCAGGGCCAGGGTCGCGGCGCGGTCCAGGTAATCCGCCGTGTGAGCCAGCAGCCGCCACGCGGGGCTGCACACCTGCGGGCCGTCCTCGCGGCCCACTGCCAGCTTCGCGGCGGAGATGATTTGGAGCGCCTTGAGCAGAGCGTAGTAGTCCGCGGCCGGCGCCGGGCACTCCTCGGGCTCATCTTCGATGGGCTCGATTTCGGGGGTTTGGTTCGGCTCGTAGTACTCCAGATCGGAGGTGGCCGACCACATGGAAGACATCGTTTCTCCTTCGCGCTTTAGAGCCTCGCGGCTATATGTCCGACCTTATTCTATGCTTAACGCGCTAAGCATGTCAAGCGTACCGTGGCAAGCACCTTGCTAGGCGTGCTAAGCTATTCATCGGTATGGCGGAAAAGCGGAAGCTGGTGACAATCGACGTGGTGGCACTCGGCAAGGCGGGCGGTAAGGCCCGCGCTCGTAAGCTCAGCGCCAAGCGCCGGAAGGAGATTGCGGCAAAAGCAGCCGCAGCAAGATGGGCGAAAAAGGGATGACCCGGGAAGAATGGATGGCCTCGGTGCGGGCCGCCGAACGCCAGGACCAACTCCGCGACTTGCGAGAGCTTGGTCTGGTGGCGTTGGTGTTGGTGGGCGCTGCGCTGGTTTTCCGGTGGCACGGCTTCGACTGGTGGTGGTATTGGCCTTTGCACTTGGGAGTGCAGATTCTAGGCGAGGCGTTGGAGAACTGAAGATGACCCTGGAAGAGATGATTCGAGACCTTCGGGAATCCCTCACCGTGACCACGGCCGTTACGCTGCGCAACGAGCAACGGCTGCAGGAACACCTGGAGTGGATCGCAGCCAACGAGCAGGCCACGGCCCGACATCGGGAATGGTTGCAGCAGCATGAAGCTGCGATGCAATCCATCACCGAGAAGCTGGACAGGCTGGAAGATTTGATTCTACGCGGCCGAGGATCAAACGGCCACTAAGAGAAAGTGATGAGCAATCTCCGCTGGGTTCAGGTGCGCGCGGTGCTCGCGTTCCTGATTGTGCTGTTGGCCGTCCTGGTCTGGAATCCAACCTTTACCATCGCCGGCATTTGGGACCACTACCACCGTGGGTACTGGAGCTATCGACATGCGGTGAGTCTCCTGGTGCTCGGCGCGGCTGCCATCGGCTGTATCGAGTCGGTACGGCGCCGCTGGTGAAACCTCTATGAAAGTAGCCTTATACGCCCGTGTGTCCACCACGGACCAACACTGTGAGATGCAGCTTGCCGAGCTGCGCGAATACGCCGCCCGCCGTGGCTGGCAGGTCGCCGGCGAGTATGTGGATACCGGCTGGAGCGGCGCCAAGCGCCACCGCCCGGAGCTGGACCGCCTGATGCGGGATGCCAGTGAGCACCGCTGCGACGGCATCCTGGTGTGGAAGCTGGACCGCTTCGGCCGAAGCATGCTGCACCTGGTGGAACAGTTGCAGGCCCTGGACAGCTACGGCGTGCGGTTCATCGCCACCACGCAGGCGATCGACACGGACCAGGCGAATCCCACCTCGCGCCTGCTGCTGCACATCCTGGCGGCCGTGGCCGAATTCGAGCGCGAGATCATCCGCGAGCGCGTGAAGGCCGGGCTGGAGAACGCCAAGCGCCGCGGCGCGGCGCACGGCCGCCCGCGGCGGGTGTTCCGCCGCGATGAAGCCCTCGAGCTGCGCCAGGCCGGGCTGGGCTGGGGCGCCATCTCGAAGCGCTTGGGCGTGCCGGTCTCGACGGTGCGCGATGCGCTGGCCGCGTAAAGCTCCCCTCTCTTGATCGCTCGCGGCGGGCGAAACCGGAAACCCCCTGCGGAAAACCCCATTTCCAGGGGCGTTTTCGGCGTTGCAAACAGGTGCCTTTGTCAACCAAGTTTGACCCTGCGCATAACTGAAGTTTTGCGCAGGGTTTTTGTGTCTAAGTGTTGATTTTTGTGGTGTTTAGGCTCCGTTTCTGGCGTCTGCGGCGGGGCCGCCGCGGCGCCGTCCGGTTGACACCCGTGAGCGCCTGGAAGAATTCGGGGGGCTCGCGCCTGGCGGCGAGCCCCCGCAAAACTCAAAGCCGATTCCGTTGCCATATTCTAGCGTGCATTCCGCAGGATGCCTTCGATGGTTAAGCCCTGCGGTCGAGCGACGATCACCTCACCCACGCTGGTGAACAGGCGGTTGTACTCGCGCTGCATCCGCGCGAAGACCAGGTGGCGCTCCAGAACCTCCAAGGTCATTTTGCTGATCTGCTCTACCGTGAGGAACTGGTTGCCGCGCGGCGCCGGCAGGCAGACCGGCGGCGGAATCGAGATCAGCTTGCGCCCGGGCACCCAAAGCCGGCGCTCCGGGTCGTAGCCGATCGCCGCGGCCAGGGCGGCGAGAAAAGCGCGGCGAGTCATGTTACCTCGCGGCGGTTCAGGTGGCGCGCCGTCTCGCGCTCCTCGTCGGTGAGCGGGCGGAAGATTATTTGCGCGCCGTCCAGTTCGCTGGTGGGGTGAAAGCGCGTGCTGGGCGCGGCGCCGTCCAGCGGCTCGACGCGGATGCAGCAGCGTGTGGGGGTCTGGACCAGGGCGTAGATCACCGCTTCATGCTGCTCCGTGATCCGATCGCCGTCCCTCTCTCGCGCGCGCCCGGTTCCGGCCAGGATGTAGGCGCCCGGCCGCGGCGCCCAGGCGGGAGCCGAGGCGTGCGCGATGCGGATGGTGGAGTACAGACACTCTTTCGCGTCCGAGTTTTCCACCCAATGCGGCCCCGCCAAGTTGCGAATGAGCCGCTCGATGGAGTGCATGCGGTAGAGCGCTTCGCCCTGGTGGGAGATGCCCACCAGGATGCTCTCGAAGCAGCCATGGAGGTGCAACTCGGTGCGCACGATGTTGGCGGCCTGCCGGGCCAGGCCTTCGAGTACTCCATCGGTCATGTGCGACTCCTTTTTCAGTTTAGGCTGGGGAGTATGGCGATGTACTGGATCTCGTTTGTGGACGAGCAGGATCATTTCGCCGGCGCGGTGATCGTGGAATCCGCCGGGGGCTTCGGCGGCGCGCTGGAGGAGGCCATCCGCCGCGGGCTCAACCCGGGCGGCCAGGCATTGGTGATGGAGATACCCGCCAGGCACCGCGACCAGGCACGGCCCTACCGCCATCGCTTAATGCAGAGAGACGAGCTGCTGCGGGTCTTTGGTCCTCTCGCGGGGGGACAGGAGTTGCGGGAGCGCGCCGGGGACCACGCCCAGGTGATCTGCGCCAAGTGCAACCGGCAGTAAAGATGCTTCGGCCATATTGAGGTATGACCCATCCTAACAAGCGGCGGCATGCCCGCATGCTGAGGCGGCTGCGCGCGCGCGCAGCTCGCAGCGCGGAGAACCAGCGCTTCAACGATCGCCTGCGGTTCGACCAGGCGCGAGTGTGGGACTGGAACCGGCCGCCGAGCCGCGCTCGCCGCTGCCCGCCGTGGCCTGCGACGCGCCCGGGCGCTACCGCGTGCTCACGCGGAGGCAGCCATGACGCGGCGCCGCTTTTGGGCCGCGCTGGCCGGCGCGCCCGCCGCGGCGCAAACTGGCCCAGCCACCACCACCTGGGTGCTCACGCCGGTCTGCCCGGTGTGCCGCACCCCGGGCGACTGGCCGGGCACGCCGCTGACCCTGGCGGACGCGGATGGCGTGTACCGCGCGGCCATCTTCACGCACACGCGCATCTTCGTGTGCGCCTCCTGCGGCACGCTCTACAATGTGATGGCCGCGGAGGCCGCCGCGCCGGCGGGCTGAAGCTGCGGTACACTGGCCGCATGGCCAAGAAAGCACCGCCCAAGAAGCCCGCCGGCAAGATGCCCAGGAAGGGCTGCTAGTGAAAAGTCCGGGGAGTACCGGACTTTTGGGCAGCGGCAAAGTAGCCGCGCGCTGGCTACCCAGGAAGGGCTGCTAGTGAAAAGTCCGGGGAGTACCGGACACTTTTCACTGAGATTCTGCAGAAGTCGCGCATTGGATCGGAGCGCCCCTTGCGCCGATCCGATGTATACTCCAATCATGCCGCAAACCCAACAAGCCAAAGCACAAGCGCGCGCCGATTGGCTCACCAAGGAGGAAGGGGTTGAGTATACGGGACTCAGCCTTAAGCACCTGGAGCGGCTGGCGCGGGAGCGGCGCTGGCCACGCCGGCAGCGTCCCGCGGAGGGCCGCAAACCGGAAACGCTCTGGCGCCGCAAGGATCTGGAGGCGGCCCGCCACCACATCGCGCGGGCGGTGGCCGCGCAGCCCAAGCTGCTGGAAGCGCCGCAGGCGCCGCCCGCCAGCCACACGCCCCAGCCGCAGCCCTACTACGAACGCCAGTGGCTCTCGCTCTCCGAGATGGAGGCCTATCTGCATCCGCTGCCGGCGGCCATCCTGGAGGAACTCAAAGCCGCCTGCCGCGCGGGCACCATCGGGCGCTACCGCGAGGGGCGCTACTACTTCCGGCGCGAGGAGCTGGACCAGTTTTAGCCGGCGGGGGCGCTGGCAGCCTGCACGTTGCGCGCGCCGCACTTGTGGCAGGGCATGAGGGCCTGATCCGCCAGGCGGTAGAGCTGGCAGTGCGCGGGCACCGGCTGGCGCTCCACGCAGCGATCACACAAGGCGAAAGGTTCGCCGTAGCGGCCCTGGCCGCGGTTGGCCGCGTAGTTGTAGAAGCGGTAGAGACGCACCTGCGCTTGCATCACCGCCACCGGACGTTGCGCCGCTCGTCCATCAGGAAACGATCGAGCTTTTCTTTTTCGCGGTGCAGCCAGCGCATCTCGCGGTACACCCAGGCCAGCAGCAGCAAACTCAGCAGCGCCGGCAGCAACCGCCACGGCCCCCGCAGCCGCGGATCCAAGTACTCGCCGAACAGCCAGCCGCCGCAGCCTCCCGCGACGGGCGCGGCGCAGCCGCGGATGATACGATACGCGCGGTGCATGATCCTAGCCTACCGTGGGAATTGCGGGAGACCTACCAGGGCCGCGAAATGCTGATCGGGCGCTACGCCACGCGCGAGCAGGCCGAAGCCGAGCGCGACTTCCGCATGGGCCTGCGCCTGTACCTGGCAATCGGCCTGGGCGTGCTCACCATCCGCCGGGCCGGGATAGAATGAGGCGATACCCATCCAATCCGAATCGACCGTCCGCGCCTTCTTGCAACGGGGAGGCGCTTTTTTTGTGCCTGCGCCCCGGCATAGACCGCGGCGCAGGCGGCCCGTTTCCCTGGACGGCCCTCCTTTCGCCCTCCAGTCTATCGCGCGCGGGTGGCCGGGCACGCGACGAAGTTGCAGGCGATGGAGTCGGGCGCCGGCGTGGTCAGCAGCCCGCGCAGGAACTCTTCCAGCGCCGGCGGCAGCACTAAGGAGGGTTTGCCAGGGTGCAGGCCCCTCCCTGAGCCGCCAAGGGGATGTGCAGCAGGTCCATCACCGAGCAGGCGCCATCGGCGTCCAGATCCGCGGAGCCGCAGGCTGCCGCGCCGATGGCCTGCTGCGCGGAGGCGGCCAGGTCCGCGTCGTCAATCTTGCCGTCGCCCGTCAGGTCGCACTTACTCACGATGGGCACGGCCACGCTGGCGCCCGCGCCGCCGAGTTGCGCGGCATTGGGCGCGCCGGCCGAGACCGGCCCGAGTGTGAGCGTGGTGGTCGCCACTCCCGCGGTGGCCGCCACGGTGGCGGTGAGCGTGCCCAGCGTACCGTTGGCCATCTTGGTCAGGTTCAGCCCGGCGATGGCGCACACCAGTTTGCCGGCGCTGGGATTGCACCAGCCGGTTTTGCTGATGCCGGTGGCCAGGGCGAAGCTCACGGCGCTGAGATCGGCGGCGCTCCAGGTGACCGTGAACAGTAGCCCGGCGGGCTCGTAGCCGGCCACGCTGGTGAGTGTCACGGGCACAGCCACGGCGGCCCCCGGCGCGGTGGCGGTGGTAGGCGCGGTGAGCGTGAGGGTGACGTTGGCGGCCAGCGCCGCGGAGGCCAGCCAGAGCGGCAGTAGCAGTCTCATGCGCGCCTCGTCACGGGGAACCGCTCGTGTAGGTTGGCGTCCGCCTCGCGCTGCGCCTGGCGGGCGCGCTCTGGCGGCTTGCGCGGCGGCGGAGACGGGGCAGGCGCGGGCATCAGAACCGCCCCCGGTGCGTGATGGCGCTGTTACAGTCCATGCGCGCCTCCCGCAACTTGCGGATGGCCGTGGAGCGATCCGGGCAGGGCGGCACATGCGCCACGATCACCTTCACGGCCTGCGCCAAAGCCTTCCGCACCTCAACGCCGTGGCTGGTCTGCTCCGGGTCCCACGGATGGTACGCGAAGGCGTCGTCTATGGCCTCGGCTACTTCCAGAGTCAGCTCTGCAGCGCGTATGAAGTCTACCGTGGAAGTCATGACGCCACCAGGCTGAACTGGCGATACCACACCAGCACCAACAGCGTGCCATCGCCGTCCGCGACATCCGCGCCGGCGAGCGTGAGCGCCAGGGCTGAGCGCCAGGGCGCCGCCCGCGGCGGTGGCCAGCGTCAGCGTATCGGCCAGCGGCTTCAGGTGGCGGATCTGCTCCGTGGCCTGGTCGAGCAGGCCCGTCACCGACAAGGCGGCCGTCACCGCGGCGCCAGAGGCATCCGCCTTGTAGTTGATGGTCAGGTTGGTGGCGTCGCCGATGGTGTAGGCCGTCTCGCCCGGCTGGTAGTCCAGCACGGCGCCCTCCAACACATTCACGCAGTTGGCTGGGGCTGCCGCCACCAGCACCACCGGCGTATCGTTCAGCGCCAGGAGATCCTCCGCGCTGAGCGTCACGGAAGCCACCAGCAGGTGCCCGTAGGCTTCCAGCGCGGCCACGCGCGCGTCCAGGTCTGCCGCGCTGGCATCCAGCGCGGCGAAATTGGTGTTGATGACGCCGTGCGCCTGGGCGTCGAAGGTCCCCTCGCCGCCCACTTTCGTTGAAGCCATGCAGCCTCCTTTAGCCGCCGTGCCAGCCGCCCCAACTAGGGCGCTCATGCACGCGCATCTGGATTACCCGGCGCAGTTCCGCGTTGCGCTGCCGCTCGCGGCGCTGCTCCTCCCAGCGGTGCCCGAGGGACGCCGCCAGGTAGCCGGCGCCCAGCGCCTCCAGCGTGGCCAACCAGAGGGGCGCCCGCGGCCAGAGCCAGTACAGCACGCGGGCCGCCCCCAGGCCAGCGGAGGCGCACACCAGCAGCCATGCCAGACGACGCATGGTGTGCCCTCCGCATCCCTTAGACGCCGCCGGCACCCCCGCCGGCCGCCATGGCGCGCTCGCCGCCGAGGGTGCGCACCAGCGCGTCGTAAGTCTGCACCAAGGCCTCGGCCATGTGGCGCTGCTGGCTCAGCTCCGTGGAGTTAGTCAGGGCCTGGTCGATGTTGTTCACATACTGGCGCAGTTGTGCCAGGGTCTGGTCCGCGGTCTGGCGCAGCCCCGCCACAAACTCGGGGAAACCCGACGCCGCGGTGGTGCGGTGCTTCATGGAGCGGTGCCCGTAGCGGGCTTGCGGGGTGGCGAAGACCTCCCCGCAATCCGGGCAGGGGTAATTCGGTTGCGATTTAGCCGCGCGGGGCGCGGCGCCGGCGATAATTCTCCCTTTTCTGGTCGTGCTTCGGGTGCTGCTCATGGGATTTATCGTAACTGATTCGCAGGGAATGCGTGCCTGTGGTCCTGGCAAATAGATACAATGGACGCCGAAACCGAAGGTCATTTCAGGCAGGTTTTCAGAGAGGACGACCCATAAGATGCGCGCCGTTGCCACCCAGTCGCCAACTGAACAGGCTCGCGCCGCCCACCTATGTGGCGCCGCCCCCCCCCGTCCAGCCGCTCAGGTCCACGCGCTCTCCGAGAGAAAGGAGGCAGTTGCGCGCAACCGCAATAAAAACGGCTAGTCCAGCGCTGACTACAGTACCACGAATCCTGGCTCTGTGCCGCGCGCTATGGTACACTTTTTGCGCTGGCTGGAATCTTGCGGCGACGGCTGTAAGGTTCTGCAACAGTCAGCAGGAAATTGTGGGGCCCGCGGCCGGGTGCGCCAACCTCGGCGCTCTTAGGACCGGCCGCTCCCCACAACACCCCGTCCTAAGCGGGGCAAGGGTTCAGCCAGACATGCAAGCGGGCCAACAGCACGGGCAGGGCGCAGGCGCCCAGCCGGGAGTCGGCGCTGTGTCACGCGATCTCTGCCGCCTACAGGCCGATCTGTGCGCAGGCGTTGGCGCGGAACAGATCCACCGGGCGGTAGTAGTCCTGCAGGCTGTTGAGCGAGCGGTGGCCGCTCTGGCAGGCAATCACCAGCGGGTTCACCCCTGCCTGCCCGGCGGCCGAGATCAGGCCGGCGCGCAGGGAATGCGGCCCGTACAGGCGGGCATCCAGCCCGATGCGCGCTACGGCGCGTTTCACGATCGTGTAGACGGCGCCGACGCTCAGCGGCTGCACCTCGGAATTCCGGGCCGGATCCAGGCGGGTAAACAGTGGGCCGGCGGCCGAGCCGCGGCGCGCGATCCAGGCGCGCAGCGCGCGCACCGGGCAGCTTGGCGCGTGCCGGCCGAAGGGCACGGCGATCAGGCGGCCGTGTCCGGCCTGGTCCTGTTTCTCGCGGTGCACCTGAATGGTCAGCCCCTGGGCGCAGAAGCGCACGTCGGCGAGGGCCAGGGCGGCCAGGTTGGCGCGCCGGAGGGCCGAAGCGAAGCCCAGCGTGAGCAGAGCCCGATCGCGCAAGGCCGCAGAGGTGCCCGCGCGGTCCAGCCCGCGGGCGATCTGCCGGATCTGCGCCACGCTCAAGGGGCGCATCTGGTGGAGCGGCCCGCAGTCCAGGCGCCGCGCGCCGGCCAGTGCTTGCCGCACGACAGCGGTGAGCGGAGAGGGAAAGCCCTGCTGGCGGTGCTGCCAGGCCACCGCGGCGGCTTGCCGGTTGACGGTGTTCGCCCGCTTGCCTTGGCGGATCTGGTCCGCAAGGAACAGGCTCAGGGTGTCCGCGTGGGCCGGCAGCGACGGCCGGCGGAGGCCCTCACAGAAGGCGCAGAAGGCCCTCCAGTCGTGCGCGTAGCCGGCGAGGGTAGTGCGGGCCACCTGCCCGCGCTCCAAGGCCTGGAGCGTGGCGTACAGCGGCTCCAAAGCGTCCGTGCGGGGAAACAGCGAGAGTTGTTGCACACCGATTACTCTCGACCGTTTTCAAGGAAAGCAGAATGGCAGGCTGACTCAATAAAGATTGAAACATCCTGCCACGGATAAGACAAGTGCCGCGTAGAGGCCCGCCATCAGGTCGTCGGCCACGATGCCCACGCCGCCGGGCAGGGATTCCAGCCGCCGCACCGGCGCCGGCTTCCAGATGTCGAACAGCCGGAACAACAGAAACGCGCCCAGGTAAGACTTCCAGTTCAACGTCTGGGCGCCCGCCAGAGCGAGCCACTGGCCGAGCACCTCGTCCACTACCACGAAGCCCGGGTCCTTGAGCCCGCGCTGCCGGGCGGTCTCGCCCGCGGCCCACATGCCGGGCGCCGCGCCCACCGCGCACAGCAAGGCAAACTGCCACGGCCGCCACCCGGCGTAATGCGCCAGCAACACCGCAATCGCCACGGCTGCCGCGGAGCCGGCCGTGCCGGGCGCCGCCGGGGCATACCCGCAGCCGAACCAGGTCGCCAGGAGCGCGCCCAGCCTAGGACGGCTCATCGCTCCCATCTCCCCCTTCCTGCGGCGCCGCGCCGGAGGGCTTAACAGGCGTCGAAATGACGTACTTCTCGGCCGCCCAATTTCCCAGGTCGATCGTGCGGCAGCGCTCACTACAGAAAGGAAACGTCGCGACTCCCGCTTCGACCGGCTTCTTGCAGATCGGGCAGGGGAAGCTCATAGGCCGGCAGGCGCGGGACCGCGGGGCCTGGGGGCGGGCTCGATCCCGATCAACTGCGCGGCTGCCTCCGCAGCCGGCCTGGGCCGCCGGGCCTCCGTCTCCGAGGGGGCCAGCAGCGTCCCCACGACGTCGTAATCGTGCGCTTCAGTGATGCGCAGCCTGCGGATCTGCCCGGGCGCGGGTCCGGCTCCCTCCACGTCGTTGATCAGCGTGACCCCGTCGATTTCCGGAGCCTGGGTGGCCATACGGCCCTCCCACAACAGATCCGTTTCCCGCGAAGGGCCCTCTACCAGGATCGGCACTTCGGCGCCCACCATGCCGGCGTGCCTCGCGCGCGAGATCTTCCGCTGGATGGCCATCAGCTTCCGCTTGCGATGATACACCGTGCGGCCATCGACCTTGCCGTTCAGGTGGTAGCTGGCGCTGGTGTCCTCGTCGGAATACGAGAACACCCCCAGGCGGTCGAAACGCGCCGCCTGCACAAACGCGCACAGCTCCTCAAAATCGCGTTCGGTCTCTCCCGGGAAGCCCACGATGAAACTGGTGCGGATGGCCACTCCCGGAATGGCGCGCCGCACGCGTTCCAGGAGCTTGAGGAAAATGTCCCCCGAGCCGCCGCGTTTCATGCGCTTCAGCACGGAGGCGCTGGCGTGCTGGAGCGGCATATCCAGGTATTTCACCAGCGCGGGATGCTCCGCCACGGTGTCCAGCAGCCGAGCGGAGACCTTGTTGGGGTAGGCATAGAGACAGCGGATCCACTTCTCGCCGGCGGTCTCGATCCGCGCCAGGCGCTCGAGCAGCGCCGCCAGCCCGTTCTCCAGGCCCAGGTCTTCGCCATAACAGGTGGTGTCCTGACCCACCAGGTTGATTTCCCGCACTCCCTGCCGGAACAGCCGGGTGGCCTCCTGAATCACCGATTCGAAGCGCCGGCTGCGGAACTTGCCGCGGTATTGCGGGATGACGCAGAAGCTGCAAGGGTGATCGCAGCCCTCCGCGATCTTCAGGTAGGCGAAATGGCGCGGCGTGGAGAGCACGCGCGGCGTCAGGTCGTGGTACAGGTAGGGATCCGCCGGGGGCGCCGCGCCATCCTCCGCCCAGCCCTCGCACAGCCCCACGATGCGATCCAATTCGTTGGTGCCCAGCACCGCATCCACTTCCGGCAGTTGTTCCCGGATCTGGCCGCGGTAGCGTTCCACCAGGCAGCCCGCCACGATCAGCTTGCGGGCCGCGCCGATTTTCTTGTACTCGGCCATCTCCAGGATGGTGTCCACGGACTCCTGCTTGGCGGGGTCGATGAAGCTGCAGGTGTTCACCACCAGCACCTCGGCCTGGTCGGGGTGCGGCGTGAGTTCGTGGCCTCTCGACACGAGCTGCCCCATCATCACTTCGCTGTCCACAAGGTTTTTCGGACAGCCCAGACTTACAAAGCCGATTTTCAATGCGTGTGTTCCGCCAGAAGGGTGATCTCTATTGAGGATAACACGGGGGCGAAAAAAGCCGCATCGGAGCGGCCCCCAAGACGTGCCGGAGCCTTCAACCGATGCGGCTCGCCCAGGTTGGGCTGGGGAGTCCGGCGGCGGGTCCGCGCCGGGCCACCCTGGCGAGGTCCGCGTCCATTTCCTTCGCCACGACAGCCCGAGCGCCCGATGCCGCAACCGGAAACCCGGGGGAGAGCGCTAGAATTCCGTGATCGGCGCAAAAAAAAACCCCTCTGATGCAACCAACAAGGGAAGAATAGCGAGCCAAGCAGCAACTTCAAACACCGGCTCCCGCAAGCACGTTGTCTCCTGCGCTCACTCTCCTTCCGCCTGCCTGTTGCAGCAGAGGGCAGGTTTAAGAGTTACTTCGCCAATTCACCACCGAAAATAGCAATCCGGGCACCAAGAGTCAATTCGGCGCAGCCCGCAATTTTGCAGAGACTTACAATTCCATTCGAGGCGCGGGCTGTGGCCGGGTGGGCGGGCGCTGTGTCGGTATGACACAATCGAAAAGAATGCCCAGCCCGCAGGTCTTTGCCCTGCTGTGCCTCCTGGCCGCGGCCCCCGCCTGGACGCAGGCCCGGGAGGACAGCTTTTCGGTCTACGCCGATCACCCGCGCATTTTGCTGGGGTCCAGGCGGCTGCGGCTTCTGACGCGCGAGCGGCAGCGGCAGTCCTTACGCTGGGAGCAGTTCGAGAGCCTCATCGCGGGCAAAGCGGTCATGCCCGAGCCGGGTTTTGCCTACGCGCTGTTCTACCGCGTGTCGGGCAACCAGGAGGTGGGGCGCCAAGCGGTCGCCTGGGCCCTGGGTTCGGCCTCCGACCTGCGACAACTGGCGATCGTGTACGACTGGTGCCAGCCGTTGCTCGACGCCGCGCAGGCGCGGGCGCTGGCCGGGAAGCTGGCGCGCGGCATCGAGCAACTGTCCGCGCAGTCCGCGGTGTCGGCGGTGCGGGACCGGACCTTCGCCGCCGTGGCCCTGGCCGGCGAGAACGAGAATCCGCAACTGTCCTCCCGGGTTCTGGCCCAGGTGGTCCGCGAGTGGTGGGAGGGCCGCACGGTCCCCGCGCTCAAGCAAGGCCGCCGTCCTTTGCCGCGCGACGAGACCTATGCCCTCTTTGAACTCCTGCACGTGATCCGCGACAACCTGAACCTGGAGCTGCGCGAGGCCGCGCCGCGGTTCTTCAAGGATTTGCCCATCTTCCTGCTGCTGAGCTATTACCCCGCCAGTTATCCGGCGGCGGAAAACGAATACCGCATTCCGGCCTCCGGCACGCCGGGCGAGCCGGACTTGCGGCGCGCGGCTCTCTCCCGCGCCGCCGAGCTCTCCATCGTGGCCTATGACGTCAACTCTCCGGAAAGCCAGGTACTTCAGGGCTGGCTGATGCATGACCGCTTCCTGATGCGCGGGACTTTCGGCATTCCTTACGAATTCCTGTGGGCCAACCCCTATCAGCCAGGCTTGAGCTACTTCCATGTTCCACTGGTCTATCACGACGAACAGTTCGGACGGCTGCTGGTGCGCTCCAGTTGGGACGACGACGCCACGTGGCTAGGCTATTTCGATGGCCGGCTGCAGATGTTCCGCGACGGGCGGCCCTCCGTGCTCGACCTGGAGACGGCCGCCAGCCCTATCGCGCTGCCGGACGCACTGGTGGTCTTCGGAAAGGCCGCGCGCCGGTTCCGCGCCACACTAAAAGGCGACGACGAGGAAGTCTTCGTGATCGGCCTGAAGCCGCGCTCCATCTACGAAGTGGAGGTCGACCACGAAGAACTGCGGGAGGAGCGCACCGACCCCGGCGGCATCCTCGCGCTGGACTTGCCGCGTCACATCGAGGTGGGCGTGCGCCTCCGCGAGGCGAAAAAGGGAAGCGCGCCCGGAGAGTCTTCGAGCGCCTCTCAGTAGGCCCAGCGCCACAAGCTGGCGCCGACCGTATAACCGGCGCCCACGGCGGCGAACAGAACCAGGTCGCCCTTTTTCAGGCGCCCCTGCGCGATGGCGTCCTGCGTGGCGAGCGGGATGGTGGCGGCCGTCGTGTTGCCGTAGCGGTCGATATTCACCAACACCCGGTCGGGGCCGATGTTGAGCCGCTCGGCCGCCGCCGTGATGATCCGCCGGTTAGCCTGGTGTGGAATCATCATGGTCACGTCGTCCCCGGTGAATCCGTTGCGCTGCAACAGGTCGCGGCAGACTTCGAACATCTTCTTGACCGCGTACTTGAAGACCTGCTGCCCTTCCTGGTGCACATAGTGGAGGCGCTGCTGCACGGTTTCCACGCTGGCGGGCAGGCGGCTGCCTCCCGCCGGCATCTTCAGGAAATCGCCGCCCGAACCGTCAATCTCTCCCAGGAAATCGATGAACCCCGCGCCGTTGTCGCTTTCCCCGGAGGCTTCCAGCAACATGGCTCCCGCGCCGTCTCCGAAGAGAATGCAGGTGCTCCGGTCGGTGTAATCGATGATCCGGCTCATGGTGTCCGCGCCGATCACCAATACTCTCCGGTGCGCTCCCGAGGAAACCAGGTGCGCCCCGGTGGTCAGCCCGTAGACGAATCCGGAGCAGGCCGCCACCAGGTCGAAACCCCATGCCCCCCGGGCCCCCAGCCGGTTCTGCACCAGGCAGGCGGTGGAGGGGAAGAACATGTCCGGAGTCACGGTGCACACCAGAATGGCATCGATCTCCGAAGAGGCGATGCCGCGCTGCTCCAGGGCCGCGCGGGCCGCCTCCGCCGCCATGTCCGAAGTGGCCGTTTCCGGATCGGCGATGCGGCGCTCACAGATTCCCGTGCGCTCCACGATCCACTGGCTGGTGGTATCGACCATCTTTTCCAAGTCCTGATTCGTCAGAACGCGCGGGGGTGAATAGCAGCCCAGCGCACTGATTTTGGCTTTCGGCAAGTTTCCTCTCAATCTGTTTGCGGTCCTACTGTCTCACGCGGGCCAGACAGCCCAACCCGCCGGCGACAGCCCATCTCCAGAAAAGTCCGTACTCACCTTGATATGCTACATTCTAGAGGAATGCAAGACCGCCGAGCGGACTTCGCACTCCCGGGAGCGCAAAGCGCCCTCCTGTTTGAAACCCCCGCTGAGATCTACGCACGGGTGTTCCGCGCTCTCCGGCCGCGCACGTCCCTGCCGGAGTTTCGCGTGGAGTTTTGCCGATTCGCCAATGCGGACAGCTTCATCCGCCTGGAAGACGGGCGGGTGCACGTGCGCATCACGGATCTGCTGGAAGGGGCTCCCGCGCCGGTGCAGGAGGCGCTGGCGTACATCCTGATCGGCAAGCTGTTCCGGCGCCCCATTCCGCGCCTTTATACACATCGATACCGCCTCTATCTCAACCGCCGGGACATGCGCCGCCAGATGCACCTGGTGCGGCAGATGCGCGGGCGCAAATTCGTCTCCGGCCCAGTGGGAAAACACCGCAATTTGGAGGAAGTATTCGAGCAATTAAATGCGCGGCACTTTCACGGCTTGCTGGGCCGGCCGCGGCTCGGCTGGAGCCGGCGTCCTTCGCGCAGCATGCTGGGACACTTCGATCCTTCGCACAATGCCATCATCATCAGCTCGATCTTCGACGACCCCAACGTGCCGCTACTGACGCTGGAATACGTGCTCTTTCACGAGATGCTGCATCTGCGTTTTCCGGTGGATCATAGCGGAGCGCGCCGCCGTGTGCACACCCGGGAATTCCGCGCCGCCGAACGCGAGTTTCCGTACTTAAAGGAAGCAAAAGAGATGCTGAAGAAGCTCTAGGCTAGGGTAAGGACGCGCGGGGAGACGCGCGAACGCCCGGGGAGGAGAACCCGGGCGTTCGCACCACTACCGAAGATTACTTGCCTCCGCGGCCCACGTTCCGGGCGCACGGCACGACAACGGACTAAGCCAGCGAAGCCACCGCCTGAGGGGCGGCAGGCACAAGTTGGCGAAGCTCGCTGCCCAGCACATCCAGGGCGCCGACCAGATCGCGCACATCCACCATGCGATCCCAGCCGCAGGCGTGCAGAGCCAGGCGGAATTCCACCGCGACCAGACCCAGGCGGAACATCGCACGCTGTTTCACCAGCACGGCCGCCAGATCAGCACGGTCGTGAGCGGAATCCATCATCAGCAACTGGATCGCCAGGCAGACCCGGTTGAAATCCCTCGTCAAGCACCGCAAGTAGCCCCGAAACGCTTTCCGGCGCTCCCGCCGCAAGCGATTGGCCATGGCGCGCGTATAGCCTGGCTGCGAAGCCAAAAATTCATAATCCTCGCTCTCAAGCAACCGCCCCATTGGCCGGTACCGCTCCGCGGAGAGTTCCTGGATCCAATCCGTCGAAGTGGGCAACGACCGTTGAGGCGAAAGCAACTTGCGGAACAGCAGGACAGCGGCCGGTCCCAGTGTTCCAACCAGTAGCAAACTGACCAGCAACAGGTTATGGCTCATTCGTCTCCTCTTTACAGTTTAGAATACCGCAATTCAGCGGAATTGCAATCGAAAATAACGTGTTAACTTTGGCTAACAGAGGCTCTCGTCCGGGCCGCCCGCAGGAGGGCGTTATTCAAGTCGTTCAACTGCCCCACCAGACGTTCTTCCTGGCCCGGACGCCACACTCTGGGCATCGTGGCCGTCACCGTCTCCCCTTCCGCGTTGATGAATCCCAACCAAATCGCCACGCAGATCGCGCTGCCGACGGTCGTGCACACATTCACGGTGCGCGCAATATCGGAGCCCAATACGCTCAGAAACAAGCTTCCCAGGGTATTACTCAGGAAAAAGACGCTGTACACCACACTGTGGATGATGACATTGCGGCTCAGGCGGATCGGATAGCGGGTAACCAGAAAGAGCGCCGCCAACAGAAACACTACGAGGCTGCAAAACAGCCCCCGCTCGAACAAAAACAGGTAAGGAAGGACCACCGACCGGGCATATGGCCCGCTCGCGGCCGGAATGAAGATCAGCATGGAGACCAGGAGGGAGAGCCCCAAAGCCCCGTACAGGCTCCAACGCCCCAGCGAGTACAGACCCTTATGGTTTTCCAGGACCAGAGAATATAATTCCAGCACCAGCAGAATATAAAAGAGCCACAGGATCGGTTCGCTCACGATCCACAACTTGGCGTACAAGGCGCTCTTCACGTTTAGATTCAACAGCACGACCGAACGGCTAATCCAGAACAGCAAGTAGGCCCAGAATACCCGGTATCTGCGGAACAGGCCCGTGCTGTAAAGACGCGCCGCCAGAAACGCGATCCCGATGAGGATCACGCCCCGAAAAACCATCAGCAGGTCGATACCGGCGAGCATGGGCAGGAAAACCCACCTCCGATTCTAGCACCCGAGTGTACGAAAATCCCCCTTATCTTTGAGAAATTTTGCCCTTACACGCCGGCGCACTTCCCCGGAGGCCGACTGCGCCAGGAGCTTTACCGCACCCAGGGGCAGGGATTGCATTCCGGCACCGGGTCGTCCGCCACCGTCGTCCGGGTGGTGGCCAGGAAGGAAAGCGCCAGCAGCGCGATCATGAAAGCTTTACGGATCATCTCAATTCGCTCCTAATACCTTGAATTCGTTGACTTTGCCTACCGCACCCAGGGGCAGGGGTTGCATTCCGGCACCGGGTCGTCCGCCACGGTCGTCCGGGTAGTGGCCAGGAAGGAAAGCGCCAGCAGCGCAATCATGAAAGCTTTACGGATCATCTCAATTCGCTCCCAATACTTTGAATTCGTTGACCTTGTTACCGCACCCAGGGGCAGGGGTTGCATTCCGGCACCGGGTCGTCCGCCACGGTCGTCCGGGTAGTGGCCAGGAAGGAAAGCGCCAGCAGCGCGATCATGAAAGCTTTACGGATCATTTCAATTCGCTCCTAATACCTTGAATTCGTTGACTTTGCCTACCGCACCCAGGGGCAGGGGTTGCATTCCGGCACCGGGTCGTCCGCCACCGTCGTCCGGGTAGTGGCCAGGAAGGAAAGCGCCAGCAGCGCAATCATGAAAGCTTTACGGATCATTTCAATTCGCTCCTAATACCTTGAATTCGTTGACTTTGCCTACCGCACCCAGGGGCAGGGGTTGCATTCCGGGACGGGGTCATCCGCCACCGTCGTCCGGGTGGTGGCCAGGAAGGAAAGCGCCAGCAGCGCGATCATGAAAGCTTTACGGATCATATCGTTATCTCCTGATTCAGTAATTCGCGGCAGCCACTGCCGTCCGCGCAATTTCATGCTAAGGTGAAAGGCGGCCGGGCGGGGCAAGTCGGATTTAGATTTTCGGAAAGTAGAACAACTGAGGATTTTCCGGCTTGTCAAGAATGTGAGCACTGCCACGATTCCAAGAACTTGGGTATAAGAGGTATAGAATTGAGAAGCAGCCTCACGGCGGAAAACCGGTGGTCGGCAAATTGGAGAAGAAATTCGAGCGAGGCGCGGCGGCGGATCTGTGGCGCCACACTCTTGCCCAGATCCCGACGGTATTCGGCCGATTGGTGTACCTGTCGACCTTGCGCAATGCCAATTCCGGCTTGTACGAGCACCACGGACTGGCGCAGCTATTCGGCGAGGAAGAGGCCGACCGCACGCTGCGCCAGAGCCACATGCAGGTCTTCAACGAATGGCTGTGCTTCCGGCTGGAGCGCCAAAAGGCGGATGTGGAGGAATATCTGGCGGGTCTCGAGGGCGGCCCGCGGACAGTGCTGAGCACCTGGATCCGCCTGGCGCCTTATCGCGCCGTGGTGCCCACCAACGCGCGCGACGTGGAGAAACAGCTTTACAACACGGACCTGGAGACGGTGCTGGAACTGCTCAGGTACGATTACGACGTCGCTTCCCCTGATCCAGAAGCATAGCCACGCCCACCACCTGCCCGATCACGTCGATCTCGTCCGGGAAGGAGTACACCTCCGGGTAGCACATGGAAGCCGGATGTGGCTGCAATACCATCTGGTTTTCGTTCAGGGTGCACCAGCAGCAGGCGTAGCCTTTGCGGTGCTCGAAGAAGTAAATCGGGCGCTCGAATTCGTTCGACCAGCCCATATTCACTACCTTGCGGCGGTTCTCGTCGATCAGCACCAGCGCGCCGGGCTGAATCAGCGGATACATCGACCAATCTTCCGAGCCGATGAATGCGTAGCGGTGGCTTTTCAGATCGATGCCGCTTAGCAGGGAAAGCGGTAGTTTGCCCCAGCGCTGGATCATGCGGCTGAGGTACGTGGTTTTGCGCAGATCCAGCCCCGGATCGAGAGCCAGCGGAATCTGCACTTCGCCCCGGCCGTCTCCGCCAAAGCCGATCAGGTGCGTGCGCTCGATGGCGATGGTGGCGGCGTCACCGCCCAGTGCCGCCAGATCCACGCCGTACCATTCCAGCACTTCGCTCAGGTCCAGGCGGTAAATCGCACACAGGCAATAGAGCCGGTATATGCTTGGTACCGTACCTTTGTTCTCGATGTCGGAGAGCCGGCTGAGGGCGATCACAAACTCGTCGTTCTGGTGTCGCTCGGCGATCTGGATGCTGGCTTCCTCAACGTCCCGATAGCGCAAATTGAGGCGCTCCCGGGCTCGCTTGAGCTTCTGTCCGGCATCCTCCATGATATGATCCTGTGTCAGCGAGTCGGCTGCCCGGCGCACGTGAATTCACCCGCGTGAGATCGTTGTCCAATGGGATTATAGCCGTGTGACTTGCCGAGCGGCAAGCGTCAGGGTGTAATTTTGTTCTGAATTCAGAACAGAGCTCGGGCAATTTTGGAAGGTCGAGGTGGTCTTGAGAATCGTCGTAGGAGTATCGGGAGCGAGCGGCGCGATCTACGGTCTGCGTCTGCTGGAACGGCTGCGGACGCACCCCGCCGTCGAGATCCACCTCATCGTCACCCGGTCCGGCGAGAAAACCCTGTTCCTGGAGACGGGAAAGCCCATATCGGAGGTGCGGGCCCTGGCGCACTACTCCTACCCCCTGGAGGACATCTCCTGCCGCCTGGCCAGCGGCTCCTATCCGATTGATGCCATGGTAGTTGCCCCCTGTTCGATCCACACCATGTCGGCCATCGCGGCGGGCATCAGCTCCAACCTGCTGATTCGGGCTGCCGACGTGACCCTCAAGGAACGCCGCCGCCTGATTCTGGTGATCCGCGAAAGCCCCTTTCATCTTGGGCACTTACGGACGATGGTCAGCCTTGCCGAGATGGGCGCGGTAATCGCTCCGCCGGTCCCGGGATTCTATCATCAACCCCAGACCGTCATGGACCTGGTAGATCACAGCGTGGATCGAGTACTGGATCTGCTGGGTTTGCCCGATCCACGCGCGCGCCGCTGGGAAGGAGCCCCCCGATGAGCCGCCCCCGCCGCCGGGAACGCATTGCCTTTCAGGGAGAGCGCGGCGCTTTCAGCGAAGAAGCCATCGGCCGGCTTCTGGACCCGGGCGTGGACGTCCTGCCGTGCCAGCGCTTCGAGGATGTCTTTCACCATCTCAAAGAAAACAAAGTGGATGGCGCCGTAATTCCGATCGAGAACACGCTCGCCGGCTCGGTGTACGAAAACTACGACCATCTGCAGAAGTTCGAACTGCCCATCGTGGCCGAAACCAAGGTGCGCATTGTCCACAACCTGATCGCCGCACCGGGTGTGCGCTACTCGAAGATTCGCCGGGTCTTCTCTCATCCGGTGGCCCTGGACCAGTGCCGGCATTTCTTCGCCCGGAACCCGCACATCGAAAAGGTCACCTTTTACGACACGGCGGGCAGCGTCAAGATGATCATGGAGCAGCGCCCCCCGGATGCCGCGGCCATCGCCTCTACGGTGGCGGCGTACACCTACGGCGGGCACATTCTGCGCCGCTCCATCGAGGACGACCGCCAGAATTTCACGCGCTTTTTCCTGCTGCGCACACCGGCGTACGCCAGCCGCATGCCCCGCCGCAAGGGCCGCGGCATCCAGTGGAAAACCTCCCTGGTCTTTACCACCCGCAACATCCCCGGCGCCCTGTTCCGCTGTCTCGCCTCCTTTGCCCTGCGCGATATCAATCTCACCAAGATCGAGTCGCGCCCCCTGCGCGGCAAGCCCTGGGAGTACCTCTTCTACCTGGATTTCCTGGGACACATCGAGGAGCTCAATGTGCGAAACGCGCTGGGCCACCTGGCAGAGATCGCCGACATGACGCGGGTGCTGGGGTGTTATCCGCGCGGCGACTGAGCCCGGACCCGAACGGGCAGCGCGGATTACACTGAAAGCACGGGTGAACCGATGCCGCTAGACGAAGTCATCGAGGAGCAGGCGCTGGCTGAAGATTCCGGGCAGACCGCCGAAGAGCTGCCCATTCTCACGGTCCGCGACACCGTGCTGTTTCCGCATGCCATGCTGCCGATCACCGTGGGGCGGCCCAGTTCCCTGGCGCTGGTGCAGTCTCTGGGCGAGAACCGCATGCTGGGGGTGGTTTCGCAGCTCGATCCGCGCACCGAGCAGCCCGCTCCGGGCGATCTCTACGAAGTCGGCACAGTGGCCATTCTGCACAAGGCCATCCAGGTGCCCAAGGAGAGCCTGCTGCTGTTTTGCGAGGGCGTGGCGCGCATCCGCACGGTGGAATTCACCGTCACCGAGCCCTTTCTCAAGGCCAAAGTGGAGCGCATGCCTGAAATCGAGCCGGAAAAGACGCCCGAAATCGAAGCTCTGCGGCAGAACGTGGTGGGACTCTTCCAGCAGGTGGTGGCGGCGTCTCCCAACCTTTCCGACGACCTTTCGGCCATGGTGCAGCATGTCCTGGAGCCCGGCAGGCTGGCGGATTTCATTGCCGGCACGCTGCCCGGCCTGAGCCATCCCGAACGCCAGGCCCTGCTCGAGCAGTTCGATTCCCTCACCCGCCTGCGGGAGGTGCTCAAGCACCTGACGCGCGAAGTCGAGCTGCTGGAACTGCGCGGCAAGATCCAGTCCGAGGTAAAGGGCCAGATCTCCCAGAGCCAGCGCGAGTTTTACCTGCGCGAGCAGTTGAAGGCTATCCAGAAAGAGCTGGGCGAAGGGGACGAGACCCAGCGCGATATCGAGGAGCTGCGCGAGAAGCTGGAAGCCGCCGGCATGGGCGAAGAAGTCAAGAAAGAGGCCATGAAGGAGCTGGACCGCCTGGCCCGCATTTCGCCCATGTCGCCCGAGTACGGCGTGACCCGCACGTACCTGGAGTGGATGGCCGGGCTTCCCTGGAGCACCTCCTCGGCCGTCCAGGTGGACGTCCGCAAGGCCGGAGAGATTCTGGACGAGGACCACTACGATCTGGAAAAAGTGAAGGACCGCATCCTGGACTACCTGGCGGTGCTGCAACTCCGCCCCGTACTGAAAGGCCCGATCCTGTGCTTCGTGGGGCCGCCGGGGGTGGGCAAAACTTCGCTGGGACGCTCCATCGCCCGCGCCCTGGGACGCAAGTTCGCCCGCATCTCCATGGGCGGCATGCACGACGAAGCGGAGATCCGCGGCCACCGGCGCACCTACATTGGCGCCCTGCCCGGGCAGATCATCCAGGGGCTGCGGCGGGCCGGCACCAACGATCCCGTCTTCATGCTGGACGAAGTGGACAAGCTGGGGCGGGATTTCCGCGGGGACCCGGCTTCCGCGCTGCTGGAAGTGCTCGACCCGGAACAGAACAACACCTTCCGCGACAACTACCTGGACGTCCCGTTCGATCTCTCCAAGGTCCTGTTCATCACCACCGCCAACGTGCTCGACCCGGTTCCGGACGCGCTGCGCGACCGCATGGAGATCATCGATCTGCCGGGCTACACGGAGCACGAGAAGGTGGCCATCGCGTTCCGCTACCTGATTCCCCGGCAGACCCAGGAAAACGGCCTGGACCCGGAGCAGGACATCCACTTCGGGGAAGACTCGGTGCGCTTTCTGATCCGGCGCTACACGCGCGAGGCCGGCGTGCGCAGCCTGGAGCGCGAAATCGGCACCCTCTGCCGCAAGCAGGCGCGCCGCATCGCCGAAGGCACGCGCCAGAAAGTGGAAGTGACCAGCGAGCTGATTGAGAAATCCCTGGGCGCGCCGAAGTTCCGCACGGACACCGAAGTGGCGGACCGCACCCGCCGTCCTGGCGTGGCCGTGGGGCTGGCCTGGACGCCGGTGGGCGGCGACATCCTCTTCATCGAGGCCAACCGCATGCCCGGCGGCAGCAAGGGGCTCATTATGACCGGACAGCTCGGGCCGGTGATGCAGGAGTCCGTGCAAGCGGCGCTCACCTGGGTGCGGGCCAACACGGCGGTTTACGGCATCGATCCGGAGACCTTCAAGGCCAGCGACATCCACGTGCACGTGCCCGCCGGCGCCATCCCCAAGGACGGCCCTTCGGCCGGCATCACCATGGCGTCCGCCCTGCTCTCCATGCTCACCGGACGGCTGATTCGCGCCTTCCTGGCGATGACCGGCGAAATCACCCTCACGGGCCAGGTGCTGCCCGTGGGAGGCATCAAAGAAAAAGTGCTGGCCGCCAAGCGTGGGGGCATCCGCGAACTCATCCTGCCAGCGGAAAACGAGGTCAACGTCCGGGAAGACCTCAAGAGCGAGCAAATCGGAGACATCCGGATCCACTTCGTGAAGACCATGGAGGAAGTGGCCGAGTTGGCGCTAGAGAAGAAGGAAGCGTAGCGGGTACCGCTCCCTGCGGTCGCGGCTCGGTAGCGACCGTCCGGAAGCGGCGTTTCACTAATAAAAATCGTGGGAGTCGGCGGCTGCGCCGGCCTCCAGCGGCGACACCCGTTCCGCCTTTACCGAAATTACGTGGTCCTGATTCTGGAGGTGGCCATCGATGAGCAGAAACGGCTCGCCGACCACCACCAGGCGGTATCGCTGAAACACATCCGGGGTGAGGATGGCGTTGAGGATACCGGTTTCGTCCTCCATGCTCAGAAAGACGAAGCCCTTGGCCGTTCCCGGCCGCTGCCGCACGATCACCGCTCCGGCGACGCGCACCCGCCGGCCGTCGGGAATGCGCGGCAATTCGGCGGCGCAGGTGACGCCCAGGGCGCGCAGTTCCGCGCGGCGATGCGCCAGGGGGTGCCGCCCGATGGTCACGCCCGTGCCCCGGAAATCCGCCGCCAGGCGCTCGCCGGTGGTCATGCGCGCGAGCGGCGAATCCGCCGCGGCCTCGTGCAACGGCGCGAGCAGCGGCCCCGCCCGCCGCGCGGCGCGGGCAGCGTGCCACAGGGCGTCGCGGCGATGCATCCCCTCGAGCGCGTTCAACGCACCCACTTCGGCCAGGCGCGTCATCTCGTCTTTGCGCAATTCCGGCACGCGCAGCGCCAGGTCGTCCAGGCCGGTGAATGGCGCCCGCTCCCGCGCGCGCACGAGGGCCTGCCCCGCCTCTTCCCGCAGCCCCTTGACGTAGCGCAGCCCCAGCCGCAGGCATTTTGCTTCCAGCGTGCAGCTCCACTCCGAACGCGTCACGTCCGCCGGCAGCACCCGCAGGCCATGCCGCTGCGCGTCCTTGATCAACACCGCGGGATGATAGAACCCCAGCGGCTGGTTGTTCAGCATAGCGGCCGTGAACGCCGCCAGGAAATGACACTTCAAATACGCGCTGGCATAGGCGATGAGCGCGAAGCTGGCCGCGTGCGATTCCGGAAAACCGTATAGGGCGAACGAGGTGATGGCCTGGACGATGGTATTCTGCGCCTCGCCGGTGATGCCCTTCTGCTGCATGCCCGCGCGCAGCTTCTCCTCGATGGCGCGCATGCGCTTCTCCGAGCGCTTGAACCCCATGGCGCGCCGCAACTCTTCCGCTTCCCCGCCCGTGAAGCCCGCCACGGTCATGGCGATGCGCAGCAATTGTTCCTGGAACAGCGGCACACCCAGCGTGCGCCGCAGCACCGGCTCGAGCGAGGGATGCAGGTAATCCACCGGCTCCCGGCCCTGCCGCCGGCGCAGGTAGGGATGCACCATCTTGCCCACGATGGGCCCCGGCCGGATGATGGCCACCTGCACCACGATGTCGTAGAAGCGCCGCGGGCGCAGGCGCGGCAGACAGGACATCTGCGCGCGGCTCTCCACCTGGAACATGCCGATGGTGTCGGCCTGTTCGAGCGCGCGGTACACCGCCGCATCGTCCGGCGGCAGATGCGCCAGGTCCACTTCCTCCCCGTAGTGCCGGCGGATCAGATCGAGCGACTCCTCGAGCACCGCCATCATGCCCAGCCCCAGCAGGTCCACCTTGATGATCCCCATGTCGGCGCAGTCTTCCTTGTCCCACTGCACCACCACGCGGCCGGGCATGGTGGCCGGCTCCAGCGGCACGATCGCATCCAGTTGCCCCTGGCAGATCACCATGCCGCCGGAGTGCTGTCCCAGGTGCCGCGGCAGATCCTGCACGGCTTCGTAGAGCTCCAGGAACTTGCGCACCCGCGGATGGTTCAGGTCCAGGCCCGCGTCGCGGAACTGCCGCGCGGTGGTGTCCTTGGGATCCTTCCACTCCCAGGTGTGCGCCAGGCCCGCCAGGCGGTCCAGCGTGGTCACCTCGAAGCCCAAGGCCTTGCCCACTTCCCGCGCGGCGGAGCGGCCGCGATAGGTGATCACATTGGCCGTCATGGCCGCGCCCAGCTTCCCGAAGCGCTGGTAGACGTACTGGATAACGCGCTCGCGCTGCTCCCCGCTGGGCAGGTCCAGGTCGATGTCCGGCCACTCTCCGCGCTCCTCGGAAAGAAAGCGCTCGAACAGCAGTTCCATGCCCACCGGATCCACCGCCGTGATGCCCAGCGAGTAGCACACGGCGCTGTTGGCCGCCGAGCCGCGCCCTTGCGCCAGGATGTGCTGCGCGCGGCAGAAATTCACGATGTCCCAGACGATCAGGAAATAGCCCTCCAGGTGGAGCTTCTCGATCAAATCCAGCTCGCGCTCCACCTGCCGCCGCGCCTTTTCGTGGTAAGGCTGGTAGCGCCGGCGCGCCCCCGCTTCGGTGACTTTGCGCAGGTAGGAAGCCATGGTCTCGCCCGGCGGCGCGGGATAGCGCGGGAACTCGTATCCCAGGTCGGCCAGGGTGAATTCCAGGCGCGCGGAGATCTCCGCCGTGCGCGCCACCGCCTCCGGCAGGTCCGCGAACAGCCGTTGCATCTCCGCCGCGGATTTCAGGTGCCGCTCGCAATTCCGCGCCAGCAGGCGCCCGGCGGTATCGAGCGTCACCTTGTGCCGCACGCAGGTGAGCACGTCCAGCACCTCGCGCTGCTGCGGCAAGGCGTGGGACACGCCGTTGGTGGCCACGACCGGCACGCCCAGCCGCCGCGCCTGCTCCACGACCGCCTGATTGCGCGCCTCTTCCTCCCGGTCCAGGTGGCGCTGCAATTCGGCGTAGAGGCGGCCCTTGCCGAAAATATCGAGCAGGCGCTCGTCCACCTCCGGCGTGATGCAGATCAGGCCGCGGGCGTGCTCCGCCAGTTCGTCGAGCGTGGCCGCTCCCTCGCCCTTCCGAGCCCGCAGCTTCATGCGGGTGATCAGGCGGCACAGATTCTGATATCCCGCGCGGTTTTCGGCCAGCAGAGGCAAGGGCTGCCGGTCTCCCTCCAGGGTGATCTCCGCGCCGACGTGCGCCCGGATCCCCGCCTTTTTGGCCGCCATGTGGAACCGCGGCGCGCCGTAGACCCCGTCGCGGTCGAGCAACGCCATAGCCGGCAGATCCAGCCGGGCGCAGGCCTCCACCAGTTCCTCGGGCGGGGAGGCCCCCTGGAGGAAGCTGAAGGCCGAGCGCGCATGCAGTTCCACGTACTCAGTCATAGCTGCCCTCCAGGAACCAGTTATGCCGCTCGCAGTACAGCCGGTGGAGGGAGCCGTCGCCCAGCGCCACGTCCCATTCGTCGCGCGCCCAGGGATCGGCGCGCCACCAGTCGCCGGAACTCCGCCACGGACCGGCACAGGCAGCCACCTCGCCGCACACCTCTTCCGCCTGCACATACGTGGGCTGCCCCGCCCGCAGCCGCACCCGCGCCGGGCGAGGGGGCCGGAACACCCGGAAGGCCAGGGACACCGCTCCCTGACGGTCGCGGCTCAGTTCCCTTTGCAAAAGTTGGCGATTTTCTGCCATGAAGCGGGTTATGCGGAAGGCTCCCGGGCGGTGCGTATCCAGCAATTCCGCCGAGCCGACATGCTCCTCCCCCACCAGCGCCGCCACCCGCGCCAGCGTCAGCTCGAGCTTTTCCGGCTCCGGCGCCAGCGGCACAAACAGCCCGTTCTGCGCCGCGCGCGTCGGCGCCGGCTGCGCCTCGAGCTCCACGCGCACGATGGCCGCGGCCGGAGGATGCGCGCTCAAATCCAGTTGCAGCAGCTTCAGGAAAGCCTTGGGATCCAGCATGGCGACCGGCAGCCGCAGCGCGCGCGCATGCTCGCTGCCGTCCGCCAGCCTCAGCCGCAGGCGCAGTTCGTGGGCCGCCAGGCCGCGGGATGCCAGGCGCGCGCAAAGCTCCTGCAAAAGGCGCGCCAGCAGGAACAGGAGCGGCTCCAGCAGTTCCAGCGGATCTTCCAGTTCCATCTCCGCGGCGAAGCGCGGCGGCTCTTCCACCGGCGTCAGCGGGCGCTGCGCTTCGCCGCGCGCCAGGAGCCGCAGCCGCACGCCTTCCGGCCCCAGCCGCTCCGCCAGCCCGATTTCCGGCAGGCGGGCCAGGTCGCGAAACCGCCGGATGCCCCAGCGCTCCAGCGTCTCGGCCAGTTCCGGCGAAGGCGCCAGCAGTTGGACCGGCAGGCTCTCCAGGAACTTGGCCTCATCGCCGTAGGGAATCACGCTGAGGCCGGCGAAGCCCCGCGCGGCGCACACGGCCGCATCCGGATTCGAGGCCACCGCCACGTTCACACGCAAGCCGGCCTCTCCGGCGTGCCGCGCGATGGCTGAGGCGATCTCCTGCGGCAGCCCGAAGATGCGGTCCAGGCCGCCGGCATCCAGCACTACCGTATCGGGCGCGGTCTGCTCCACCAGCGGCGAAAAGGTCTGGGCGCAATCCAGCAGCCCGGCGGGATTTTCCGGAGCGTGCAGGCACGCAAACATGGCTCACCCCCAGACGCGCGCCTCGAACCAGGCGCGCGCCGCGCGCACCGGCTTGCGCCGCTCGGCCGCCGCCCGCAGGCCGCGCAGCAGCCGGGAACAGCCAGCCGCGCCGGACCACAGCACCGCTTCCCGGCGCAGTTCCAGCACCAGCGACGCGCAAGTCTTGGCCAGCGGCTGCCGTTCCAGGGCCAGCAACACCGTGGGCGTGTGCTCCACCGCGCGGCGCAGGCGAAACCAGGAGGTCAGGGAAATCCGCCGCGCGATCTCGACCGGGGTGTCGCCCAGGTCCAGCGCCACCAGCCCGAAGCCGCCGCCCTGCACCAGCAGATCGGCGGCCTTGAGCGCGTGTTCGGCGCGGCCGCCGCAGCGCACCCAGAGCAGCCGTGCCAGGTCCACGCCCGCCGCGGCCGCCGCAACCGGGTCGAAGGTATCGTCCGTATCCACCAGGGCACAGACCTCCTCCCGCACCGCCACCTGGGCCATCACGGCATACAACAGGCAGGTGCGCCCCGAAGACACCGGCCCGCAGACCTCGGTGAGGCAGCCCCGCGGCAGCCCCCCAACCAGCGCATCCACCTCCGGAATGCCCGTGGGCAGGAGTTCCGGAGCAGGCCGGGCCTGCCATTCCAGAGGGGATCCCAGGACGGACGCGAGCTGTTCACGGAGCGCTGCGGAGGGCATCTGTTTTCGCTTTTTATTCGCCTATGCACTACTTTTGCAGAACTCCGCGCGCGTGTCAATCCCCGCGCGATCCGGTAGGATCGTGGCATGCGACGACGCGACGTGCTGACCACCCTGGCGGGAGGCACGGCCAGCCTGAACCTGGCGGCCGCTCCCGGCAAACTGGAAGTCACGGGCGGCTGGCCCTTTCCCGATTCCGCCCCACGGCATCAATGGACCCGCCTGCCGGCGGCCGGTTTTGCCGCTCCCGTGCCGGCGTTTGTCTTCGAGGGAGCCCGCCTGGAAAGCGGCGTCCCGCTGGGCGGCCTGGGCACCGGCTACCTGACCCTGGAAGGCAGCGGGAAGATCGGCTTCAGCTCCATCTTCAACGACCTGGTGCCTCCCAAGCGCGTTTTTTCCGACTGGCTGGAGGTAGAAACCGGCACTCGCCATGTGCCGCTTTCGGCGGCCCGCATCGCGTACTGGGGGCATTTTCCAGTTGCGGATCTGCGCGCGGAGTTCGGCGAGATTCCGCTGCGACTGGGGATCCGCGCCTTTTCCCCGTTTGTGGTGGGCGACGCCGCGGTCTCCAACACTCCCGTGGCGCTGTTCGAACTGGAGTTGCACAACACCTCCGCGGATGCGCTGCTGCTGGTGCTGGCGCTGCAATTTCCCGAAGCGCCCGCGGGGGCGTCGTTCGCCGTGCGCGGAGAAGGCGTTCAGGAGCGCAACGCGGCCAAGGGCGCCTGGTCGCTGGAGGTCCGGCTGGCCGCCGGCGAAACCCGCCGCGTGCGTTTCGCGGCCGCCTGGTACGCGCCATCCTGGCGGGACAAGGGCAGCGAGTTGCATTACAACCGCTATTTCCAGCGGTTTCGCGACGCGGGCGAAGCCGCCGGGTTCGGCTTGCGCCGGCACGACGAGTTGCTGCGCCGGGTGCTGGCATGGCAGGCGGCCATCTACCGCAGCGGCCTGCCGGACTGGCTCGAAGACTGGCTGGTGCAAAGCTTCTACAGCCTGGCAAAAAACTCAGTCTGGATCGCCCGTACCCGCAAGGACGAGTGGTGGGGCGAAAACGGCTGGTTCACGCACAGCGAAAGCCACACCGGCTGCCCCATCGTGGAGACCATGGTGTGCCGCATCCACGGCCACTTTCCGCTGCTGCTTTTCTTTCCGGAACTGGAGGCCACCACGCTGGAGGCCTTCCGCCATTTTCAGATCGCCGATGGCGAGGTGCCCTTCTGCTTCGGCCAGAACACCAGCATGCGCGACCCGCGCTACCACTGCCAGCATCCTCTGAACTCCGGCCAGTACGCGCAGATGATCCACCGCCTCTACCTGCGCACGGGCGACCGCCAGCAGCTTCTGCATTTCTACGATTCGGCCCGGCGCGCCATCCGCTACCAGTACTCGCTCGACGACGACGATTGCGGGCTGGTGCACGAGCAGCCGCACGTGCGCCCGGGCGAGGCCTGGCCCGCCAACCAGTTTTACGACGTCTGGCCCTGGGAAGGCACTTCCAGCTACGTGGCCGGCACGTGGCTGGCGACGCTGGCCGCTGGCCGCGCCCTGGCCGAACTGGCCGGCGACCGGGAGTTCGCCTCCGAGTGCTCCGCGCGCCTGGCGCGGGCGCAGCGCAGTTTCGAAGAGCGGCTGTGGAACGGCTCCTATTACCGGCTCTGGAGCCATCCGGAACAGCACCGGACCAGCGAGGTCTGCCTGGCCAACCAGTTGATGGGCGAGTGGTGCGCCCGGGTGCTGGGACTGGCGGAGGTCCTGCCCGCCGGCCGGATCGCCTCCGCGCTCGCCGCCGTCGAACGCCTGAACCTGAACGCCACCTCCTACGGACTGATCAACGGCGTGACCCCGGACGGCAAGCCGTTCGACACCAAGATCCATCCCGCCGGAGATTTCGGCATGAACATCTTCGTCGGGGAAAACCTGTGCGCCGCCGCCACGCTGCTCTATCACGGCCGCCGCGAACCCGGCCTCGAAGCGGCCCGCCGGCTGTATGATGCCATGGCCGTGAAGACCCGCGCGCCGTGGAACCAGCGCTGCCTGCTATTCGGAGACACCGGCCTGCCGCTCTGGGGAGACGATTACTATTCCAACCAGGCCATCTGGAGCGTACCGATGGCGCTCAACGGGCAAACCATCGGCACGTTCCAAAGCGCGGGCCTGGTGCGCGAAATGCTGCGCGCCGCGCAGGTCTGAACTAAAACTCGAAGCGCAGCGCGAACTGCCCGATGCGGTTGCCGCCGCTATCGGCGCCGCGCGCGCTGGTGGTGCGTCCGAAGCTCAGGCTGTTGATGTTGGTGCCCGGGTCGTTCAGGTTGGGATGATTGGGCAGGTTCGTGAAGGTCCCTTCGAACTTCAGCAAGGCCCGCTCGGTGACGCGGAAGTCCTTGCCGAATCCCATGGACAGGTTGACGGTCCCCGGTCCCACCAGCGTACCCACGCCTCCGTTGCCGAAGCGCCCGATGGGCGCGACATTGCAGTTGAACTGGTTCGCCGTGCCCGGCTCGCGGCCCGGGCACACGAAGGCGGCCCGGTTGAACCACGCGTCCGCCGTGGGATTGGAGAGGTTCGGATCTCCGATGGCGTCCGGCCGCTGGGTGCCGCGCGCCGGGGCGCCCGTGCCGGAGGGGTCGCCGCCGCTGAACGTGGCGGTCTGGAACGGCCCGGTTTGCAGCAGCATGATGCCGCTCAGGCGCCAGCCCCCCAACAGGCCATCCACGAACGGATTGGCCGTGGCGAGGTACCGGCGGCCTTTGCCGAACGGCAGCTCGTACATGGCGCTCGAGATCCAGCGGTGGCGCCGCGTGTAGATCACGTTGCCCCGGTCGGCGGCGCGGTCCAGCGAGTTGCTCAGACGTCCGCCGCCGGTCTCCCCGGACCACCCGGTCGGCGCCGGGCCGGCGGCGTCGCTCAGGTTCTTGGCCCAGGTCCAGGAAGTATCGAAAGTCAGCCCGCTGCGCATGCGGTGCGTGACCTCCGTTTGCATGGAATTGTAGATCCCGTTGGCGCCGGTGTCGCGGCTGTAAATCCGGCCCCAGTAGGGGAAGGGCCGGTCTGTCAGGGGGCGCTGGGAATACGGCGTGGTAGAGGGCAGCGGCTGGTTCAGATCCGGCGCCCAGGGGAGCTCGACCGAGCGCATCCCAATGTAGGACACGCGCAATCCGGTGCTCCAGCCCAGGTCCCGCTCCACGCTCATGTTCCATTGCCATTCGTAGGGATCCTTGAAATGCGGGTCATTGGCCGTGCCGAAGTACGCCTGGCCGTAAGGCGCGGAGGTGATGCCGCTGCCATTGGTGGAAATCTGCGGCAACTGGAACAGCGGCGCGCCGTTCACGATCCCGTTGGAGAACTCGCGCACATCCGAACTGCTGATGCCCGTCAGCGAATAAAACACGGCGCCCAGGATGGTCATGGTGTACCTTCCCACGCCGCCGCGGATCACCGTGCGGGTGTCGTCGAAGGGCCGGTAGGCGAAACCCAGGCGCGGGTTGAAGTCGCGCTTGTTGGACCAGCGCAGGGTATCCGGCCAGCCCGCCTTGTCGGCTTGCAGGAACGGCGTGCAGGGGACCCCCAGGTACGGCCCTTGCCCCGGACAGGCGTTGATGGAGAGCAGGAAGCCGGGGGCGGTGATATCCAGCGCGTGCTGACCGGACGGGATGATCACGCGGCCCGTGAGCGGCACGGAGCGGTCGAAATTGGTGATGTCGCTGCCCTGATCCAGGAACGGCGGGTGGTACTCCCAGCGCAGGCCGTATTCGAGCGTGAGGCGCCGGCTCACTTTGAAGCTATCCTGCGCGTAGAACCCGTAGTGCCAGGAGATGCCGTCGTTGTCCTGCTTCACCGAGGCGTAGGCCGAGTGGTAGGGCAGGCCCAACAGGAAGTCGCCCACCTCGGCCCCCGTGAAGCTGCCGTCGAACCAGAAATTTCCGTAGTTATCGCTGCCGATGAAACCCAGGTCCGTCTGCGCCCGCAGGCGCCGCACGTCGCCGCCGAATTTGATGGTGTGGCGGCCTTTGATCCAGGTGGTGTTGTTGTTCCACTGGTAATTGTGGGAGAAGGTGAAGCCGGGTTTGCCCTTGCCGAAACTGGTGGTGCTGTTGTCGAAGTTGAAGGCCGGCAGGCCGTTGAAGGTGAGCGGCGGAAGATTCTGCAGCCCCAGGCCCCCGGTAATCTGGCGGCCGTCGAAGTTGTATTGGGAGGCGGCGTTGCTGTTGCTCAACCCGAAGCGGAATTCGTTGAGCAGCGTGGGCGTGATGGTGTAATTGTGCGAGACCACCACGCTGCGGCTGTTGTTATACGAAGTGTCCGCCGGCAGTAAGAACACGTTCGGCGAGGTGGTATTTCCATTTTTCCAGCTCAGCCGCCCGAAGATGGACTGCTTGCTGGTGATCATGTGGTCGATGCGGCCGTCGTACTGGTAGGAATTCGTGGGATTCGCCGCATTTTGCCGAAAGTTCGCCGCGGATTGCACGGCGGGGTTCCCGAAATTGGGCTGCGGATAGTACGCCAGCACTTTTTGAGAGAGCGGCAGAATCCGCGACGACGGAATCTGGTTGTTCGGGAACGGCGTATTGTTGTTCAGCGGGTCCTTCAAGACCGCGACTTCCCGGCTGAAATCGCCGTTGCGCATGGCCTGCGTGGGAACGGTGGCCTGGAGCACCGACCCGGTGCGGTATTGCATGTCCTCGAAGGTGGCGAAGAAGAACGTGCGGTTCTTGCGGATGGGACCACCGAGGCTGCCGCCGAAGTCGTTGGCGGTCTTCTGCGGCTTCGCCGTGGCGCCAAACGCGGTGGCGTCCAGCGCCCGGTTTTGCAGATACTCGAAGGCCGTGCCGTGGAACTGGTTGGTGCCGCCCTTGGTGGTGGTGGTGATGTCGCCGACCTGCCCGTATTCGGCGTTGTTGCCCACCGCCTGCACCTTCATTTCCGCGACCCCCTCGGCGGAGGGGAACAGTTCGCGGAGCGGGCTGTTGCCGGCCACGCTGATGGTCGAAATGCCATCCAGCGAGATCTCGGTCTGCGACGGCAGCGCGCCCTGCACCGACAGCCCGAACCCGTTATCGCTCTGGACCCCCGCCTGGTAGGCCAGGATGCGGTAAGGGCTGGTGCTGGCGGCGCCCCGGTAGTTGACGGGCAGATGCAGCACCTCCTGCGAGTCGAAGCTTGAGGCGATGGTCTGGGTATCGGTGGTGATGACCGGCGCGGTGGCCTCCACGTTCACCGTTTCGCTCACCTGCCCCACTTCCAGCGTCACGTTCACCCGCATGGTCTGGCGGGCCGCGAGTTCCAGGTCCGTGGCGCGGAAGGCCTTGAATCCCGCGGCCTCGGCCGCCACGCTGTATCGCCCGGCCTTCAGGTTCAGGGCTTCGTAATTTCCCTGCGCGTCCGTCACCGTTTTGCGCGGAATATTTTCGCCCTGGTTCGTAATCACGATGCGGGCCCCGGGAACCACCGCGCCCGTGCGGTCGGTAACCGTGCCCAGAATCGTGCCGAACGTGGATTGCGCCGGCATTACCCACGGCAGTAACAGCGCCGCCGACCCTATCCCCAATCGCTTCCGCATGCCCCCTCCCTGAATGGAGAGTATACAACGGGTATTTGAACTTATGATGACGGATTTAGGCGGCCGGGCTGGTCCTAAATCCGGTGAAAAGCCTTCAATATTTCCCGGGTAGGATATTGCAACGCGATGGGGCGGCCGTGCGGGCAGCTCATGGGACAATCCGTGGCCGCGAGCCGCCGCAGCAGCCATTCCATCTTGCTATGGTCCAGGCGGGTGTTGATCTTGATGGCCGCACGGCAGGCGATGGAGGCTGCGATGTTGCGCCGCACGTCGTCGAGCGAACGGCCACGCAGCTCCTGTTCGGCAATCTCCAGAATCTCGAACAGTACTTTTTCCAGCTCGCCGGCGGGGATGCCGGCCGGCGCGGCTTTCACCGCGATCGTGCGGTTGCCGAAGGGCTCCGTCTCGAAGCCGCTCGCGTTCAGCTCACCGGCGATACGCGCGTACTCGATCTGCTGCCCGGGTGTGAGCTGCACGATCAAGGGCATCAGCAGGCTTTGCATCTCCACGGCTCCCGCCGCACGCTGGCGCAGCACTTTCTCGAACAGGATGCGTTCGTGCGCCACGTGCTGGTCGATGATCCAGAGCCCGTCCCGCCCTGCCGCAATGATGAAGCTCTCCTGCAACTGTCCCAGCGGGCGCAAGTCCGATAATTCCGCGAGCGAGGGAGCCGGCGGCGGCACAGCCTCCGGCGGAAAGGCTCCGTGGGTATCGGGGATGCGCCATTTCGGAGCTTCCGCGGAAGGCTCCGCCGACGGGATGCCCGGGCCCTCGAAGTCCAGGCGCGGCGGGGGTCCAGGCTGCGGCCGGAGCACGAACTCGGGGGCGCTTTCCGCCGCTCCGGCCTGCCGGGCCGGCGGCGCGGATACCTCCGCGGCCGCCGTGCTTTCGAGCATCTGCGAGAACTCCGAATAGGGCAGCCGGGCGGCCGCCTGTCCGGCGCCCGCCGAGGCCCCCGGCGTGAAGGCCGGCGCCGGCCGCGATTCGATCAGCCGCTCGCGAATGGCGTCGCGCACGAAATCGTGCACGAAGCTCTGGTGCCGGAACCGCACCTCGGTCTTCGACGGATGCACGTTCACGTCCACCTCGTCGAATTCGCATTCCAGAAACAGCAGCGCGAACGGGTAGGCGGCCGCCGGCATGAGGTTGTAATAGGCGGAGGAGAGCGCGTGCAGCAGCAGGCGGTCGCGGATCAGCCGGCCGTTGACGAAGATAAAGATGGAGTTGCGGTTGCCCTTTTGGACCTGCGGCCGGGAAACGAAGCCCCGCAGGCGGAAGGTCCTGGGAAGCGTCTCTTCCGGCTCGCGCCGGGACTCCACCGCCTCGGTGGGAGGCACGTAGGGGGGCGGCAGAACCAGCTCGCGCTCGCAGGCGCCCAGGTCTACCAGCTCTTCCAACGTGTGCGCGCCGAACACCTGGTACACCCGTTCGCGCAGCGTGCCCACCGGCGTGACTGAAAGCAACTCGCTCGCGCCGCTCAGCAGGCGAAAGGTCTTGTCCGGATGCGCCAGGCTGTAGTGCGTCACCAGGGAGGCGATGTGCGCCAGTTCAGTCTGCTCGGAGCGCAGAAATTTGCGCCGTGCGGGCACGTTGAAAAACAGGTCGCGCACGGTGATGGTCGTGCCCCGGGCCAGGGCCGCTTCGCCGCAGTCGAGCAGCTTTCCGCCGGCGATCTCGATGCGCGTGCCGGTGGTTTCCTCGGCCGAGCGTGTCTCCAGCAGCAGGCGCGAGACGGAGGCGATGGAGGGCAGCGCTTCGCCGCGGAAACCCAGCGTGGCGATGGAAAACAGGTCCTGGACGTCGCGCAATTTGCTGGTGGCGTGACGCTCGAAGGCCAGCAGTGCGTCGTCCCGCAACATACCCGCGCCGTCGTCGGCCACCCTGACCAGGCGCCGCCCGCCGGTCTCGACTTCCACGCGCAGTTCCCCGGCGCCGGCGTCCAGCGAGTTTTCGAGCAGTTCCTTGACGACGGAAGCGGGCCTTTCGACGACTTCCCCGGCGGCGATCTTGTTGGCCACCTGGTCCGGCAGTACGCGAATACGGCCCATGGCGAAACGGCAGACGGCGTGAAATCTTCGGCAAGGCCGCTCCCTTACGGTCGCGGCTCTGTAGCTATCCTACTGCACCGCGATGTCGCGCGCGTCCAGCAACTCGCCGGTGCGGCGCAGCAGGTTCAGCAGGTTCTTGCGATACTGCACGGAGTTCTGCACCACCGCCGATTCAGCGCTCACCAGCGCCTGCTGCGCCTGCAACACGAAGAAGATCTGGCTGGTGCCGAGCTCGTACTTCTTCTGCTCCGCTTCCAGGTACTTCCTGGCGAAATCCTGCGCCACCACGGCCAGCTTGACGGCGGCCTTGCTGGACTCCACCTGGCTGACCGCCTGGAGAATATCCAGGCGCACCTGCTGCTCCGTGGTCCTGATCGTCAGCGCATCGCGGCGCTTGGCCAGCACGGCGTCCGCCAGGTCCGCGGCGGCCGCGCGGTTGCGGATGGGCAGGCGAAGCGTCAGACCGAAGTAATACAACGGATAGCCAAAGCCGAACATCTGGCCCAGAGAATCGCCAAACGTGCCCGGAAGCACCTTGACGATCTGCGACTGGGTCCCGCTGGTGGTGAACACGTTGGTGCGCTGGTAGAACGTGCCGCCCTGACCTTGGGAGGTGTACGAGCCCGTGAGCGAAAGGTCTGGGAGCAGGCTGTTCTTGGCGGACTTGATTTGCAGATCATCCACGTCCAGGGACTGCATAGCCGACTTCAGGTCCGGACGGGTGGTGAGGGCCTTTTCCACTTCCATCTCGGCGTCCAGCGGAGGCTCGTCGGTCGCGGGCATTACGCTTTCGGTCAGCACGATGGGCAGTTTGCGGATGTCCGGGTCCAGGTCCGCCGCAATCTGTTTGCGCAACGCGTCTTCCTGTTGTTGCAAGGAAAAGCGCGCCTGGGAAACGAGGATCTCGGCAGTGGCGTACTGCTGCTGCGGGTTGTAGATATCCAGCGGGGAGAGAGCGCCCAGTTTCAGCTCCAGTTGGGCGCGCTTCAGCGCCTGGTCCGCGAGGTCCAGGGCGCTTTCGGCCACGCGCAGGTTTTCGCGCGCCAGGATCACGTTCCAGTAGGCGTTTTCCGCGTCATTTACCATTTGCAGGAGGCTGGCTCGCAGATCGTACTCAGACTTGCGCAGCCGGCTGCGGGCGATCATGATCGGCAAACGGTTTACGTACCGGCCGCGATTCTTGATGAGCGGCTGCGTGAAGTTCACTCCGAGGTTCGAGGTCAGCGCCGGATTGTAATTCTGGAAGCCGCTGTTGGTGGATATCTTTTGGGCGGCGAAAATCCCCTGGTAGGTCATGCCGCTGTCCAGCAGTTGCGAGTAGGTGAAGCGGGCCGGCTGGTTGAGCTGCACCAGCGTATTGGCGCCGGTCAGGTAGCTGTTGGACGGGGTGGTCTGCCGCTGGCTGGTAAAGCTGCCAGTGGCCACCGGGTCGAACACGCCGAAGGCCCGCGTGATGGCGTTCTGGAACGTCTCTACGCTCAGCCGCTGAATGGCGATGTCCGTGTTGTTGGCCATCACCAGTTCCAGATAGGAACGCAGCGACAGCTCAAGTTTGCCGTTGACGACGAAGTCCGGCAGCCGCACGGGCGGCCGGAGTTCCACCTTCGGAACGCTGGAGGAGAACGTTTCACGAAAATAAGAAGGCTTGGGGAAAGATGAGATCTGCGCCAGAACGGGCGCCGCCAGCAATAGCCCTGCGGCTAAGAATCGAAAAGCCATATGTTTCCCGAGTTACTCGTAACGAATTGCTTCGATGGGGTCCAACCTCGCGGCCTGTACGGCCGGATAAATCCCGAACAATAGCCCGATAAATACGGATACGCCGAAGGCCACCGCGATCGAGGACGTGGTCACCACCGTAGACCAGCCCGCCGCCGAGGCGATGATGCGCGAAAGCGTGAATCCGAAACCGATGCCGATCAGCCCGCCCACGATGGAGATAAGCACCGCCTCGGTGAGGAACTGGCGAACGATATCGCCCTGGCGGGCGCCGATGGCGCGCCGGATGCCGATCTCGCGGGTGCGCTCCAGCACCGTGGCGAGCATGATGTTCATGATGCCGATGCCGCCCACCAGCAGCGAAATCCCGGCGATGCAGATCATCACGATGTTAAAGATAAACTGCGTGCGGCGGCGCTCCTCGAGCAGCCCGGCGGGCACCACCACGGTGAAATCGCCCGCGTCCTTGTGGGTGGCCGAAAGAATGGCGCGCACCACGTTGGCGGTCTCGACCGAGTCGGTGGTGGGGGTGACCTTCATGTAGATGCCGTCGATCTCGTCTTTCAGATAGCTGGTATTGTCCTCGAACCGGCGCATCACCGTGTTCAGCGGAGCGATCACCAGGTTGTTGCGGTTGAGCGCCTGCAAGCCTTCCACGTCGGTGTCGCCGGAGGCCTGCGGCGTCAGCACGCCGATGACCTGCAGCCACGTGTCGTTCACCTTGACGTACTTGCCAATGGCGTCGTCAAAGCCCAACAGGTTCACTTTGGCCGTGTCGCCCAGCACGCACACCGGCGTCGAGCGCTTGTTCTCTTCCTCGGTGAAGAACCGCCCGGCGATCAGCTTCAGGCTATTGATCTCCGTGAAATTGGGCAGGACGCCGATCAACTGCGGCGGCTCCTGCGCGGTTTTCGGCAGCACGCGCTGAGGCTTGAAACGCTTGCGCGGCGTCATGGCCTCCACGCCCTGCACGTTTTCCGAAATCGCGCGGAAGTCGCGGAAGGTGAGGCCCGGCGAAATGGCGCGCACGGTCTGGAGTTCGTTGCGGTCCACCGCCTCACGGGCTTCGATGATGATGTTGTTCACGCCCAACTGGTCAATGAAACTCATCATCTCCTTCTGCGCGCCCGCGGTGATGGACAGCATGGCCACCACGGCGCCGACGCCGAAGATCATGCCCAGCATGGTGAGCAGGCTGCGCAGCTTGTGCGCCAGGAGGCTCGAAAGCCCCATGAACAATTCCGGCAGAATTCCGGAGATCAGAGGAATGTTCACTTGGTCGCTCCTCCCGGCATGGTGCCCATGGCGCCGCCGCCCTTGCTCTTGCGTTCTCCCTTCTTGGCGTTCTGCTTGGCGTTGGGATCGGCCAGGGCCACCAACTCGCCGGGTTTGACTCCTCCCGAGAGCACCATAACCGATTCGCTGCGCCGGGCTACCTGCACGGGCCGCTCCTCGAACCGGCCGAGGCGCTGCACATATACCACGGTCTGGCCGGCCCTGTCGAAGACCGCCTGCACCGGCACGTGCAGCGCATTGGGAATCCTCTCCACCGTGATTTCGATGTCCGCCAGCAGTCCCGGCCGCAGCAGCACCTGAAGCTGGGAGTCCTCCTCAGGCGGCAGGGGCAGCCTGGCGTTGGCCCTGTCCTGCTCGGTAAACTGACCCACGGCTACGGAGGACACGCGCAGCAGGTCGAGTGGATTGCCGCCCTCGGGGGTGAGCGGTGTGCCGCCCGGCGCGGCGGGACGACCCGCCATGCCGCCGGCCCCGCCGGAAGCCTGCATGGCCCGGCGCGCCTGGGCCAGCGCCCGCTGCTGCTCTTCGGGGGTGGCCTGTTCCAGGCGTTTGCCGCCCAAAGCCTTCTCAAGCTCCTTTTGGAAGCGCAGGCGGTCCGCCGGCTGCGCACCGCCGCGGCCGCCCGCTGCTTCGGGTCCGCCGGGAGCGCCCGGCGTCATACCCTGCCCCCCGGCCATGCCCTGCCCCTGCATGCCGCCGGGAGCCGCCCCGGGGGCGCCCGCCATTCCCGGGCTTGCCGGCATGGCGGCCATCCCGCCCGGACCGCCCGGCAGCGACGGCGCGGCGGGGCTGCGCTTGGCGTTCCGCTCGGCGGTCTGCATGATTTTCTCGACTTCAGCCGGCTTCATGCCCAGGCCGGTGAGCAATTGGCGCATGTCGATGGAAAAAATGACGTCGAACTTCTTAGCCGGATCCCCGGAGAAGACGTTGGAGCTAGCGGTGCCGCTCATGCCCTTGATCTTGCCGCGGAACTGCTTGTCCGGCACCGCATCCAGCGTGATGAGCACATCCTGCCCCTCATGCAGATTGGCGCGGTCCAGTTCGCCCACCTTGGCCACCAGTTCCAGCTCGGAAAGATCCAGGACGTCGGCCACCGGAATACCCGGCTGCAGGGTGTCGCCCTCCCGAATGTCCGGGATCTGCTGCCCGAACATGAAAAATCCCGTGCGGTTCTGCCGGATGGCCACCAGCCCGGTCATGGGGGAAAGCACCTTGGCCTGGGCGATGCGCTGCTGCTCGCGGCGCACATCGATCATGGCCTTGTTGCGCTGTTCCTTGAGCACCGCCAGTTGGGCCAGGGCCTGTTCCTGCCGCGAACGGATGTCGCTCTGCAACTGCAACAGCCGGCGGCGCTGCTCCTCCAGGGTGAGCAGGTTCTTCTTGGCGTCGATGGCGGAGATGATGTCGTTGCGCTGGACTTCGAGTTCGGCGCGGCGCACCCCGTAGCGGGTATGTAGCAGATCCACCTGGTCCTGGTTGCTGCGCATGGCCAGGTCGGCTTCGGCTTTCTTGATCTGCTCGTCGGTCTGCTCGACCTCGAGCATGGTCTCTTCGAGCTGCGCGCGGCGCTCGGAATCGTCAAACTCCACGATCAGGTCTTTTTCATGGGCCAGGCTGCCCATAGGGGCCAGGCGCGTCACCTGCACGGTGCTGAACAGGTTGGGAGCCGAGAGCGTCACCGAGCGCACCGCCCGCAGCTCGCCGCGGGTGTAGGAACGGATCACCACGTCCCCCCGCAGCACCTTGGTGGTGGCCACGTGCTCCTGCCGCTGCGGCAGTTGCTGGAAGAAGCGGTAACCGCCCCAGGCCGCGGCCAGGAGGATCGCTACTCCGGTAAGGCGAATGAGGACTTTTTTCATGAAGCTGCCCGCCGGGTCCTACAACTTTTTCTTGGCGCGTCTGGCGGCTTCGGCCGGATTCTCGAGAGTCACCAGGTCGCCTTCTTTCAGCCCGCTCAGCACCACCAGGTCATCTTCATTGCGTTTGCCCACGGTGATGTGGCGGATTTGGAAGTGCTGGCCCCTCTGGATCCACACGGCCGGCTTGCCCTGATCGGCGAAGCTGGCGCGCGTGGGAATCAGCAGGGCGTTGGGATCGCGCTCGATGATAATCTCCGCAGAGGCGCTCATGCCGGGGCGCAGGCGCGGATCCAGGTTCTTCAAAGTCGCGCGCGCCGGGAAGGTTTTTTCCGAGGTCCCCATGCCCTTGAAGATCAGGGCGGCGATGGGGCTAATCCAGTCCAGGTCGCCCACGAACTCCTTTTCCGGGATGGCGTCCACGCGCATGCGGACGTGCTGGCCGAGCTTCAGCTTGCCGCGGTCCACTTCCTCCAGCTTGAGATCGACGTACATCTCCGAAAGGTCCGGGATTTCCGCGATGGCCGCGCCGGTCCAGGCGCGGTCGCCCTCTTTGAACGGCGGCGGAGACTGGCCGAAGGAGCCTCCCGAACGGAAGTTCGGGAGGAGGTTGACAATCCCGTCGTTGGGGGCGCGAATCACCATCTTGGAGAGATAGCCCTTGGCCAGTTGCACATCGTGCTCGGTCTTGTCTTTCTTTTCCGCCAGACGGTCCAGGTCCGCCTTGTGCGACACCCCGCGAGAGTTGATGGTGGTCTTGACCTGACCCAACGCGCCCTCGGCCACACCCACGTCGATGCGGTTCTTGGCGCCCTCGATTTCCGAGAGAATCTCGGCTTTGCTGGCCTCCAGCTTGGCGCGCTCGACGTTGTACTCGGAGGACATCAGGTTCATCTTGTCCATCTCGTTGTCGATCTGCTGGGAGGCCTTGGTCTGCACGATCTCGCTGTCCACCGTGCGCACGCTGGTGGTGCGCTCGATGTAGTTCTCTTCCTGCTGCACCGGGTCGAACTCCACCACCACGTCGCCCTTCTTGACCGGCTTGCCGGATTCGGCGAGCTTGACGATCTGCGGATTGGGGACCTGCGGCGCCGTGAGGATCACCGAACGCGTACTCTTGATTTCTCCGCGCGTGCGCACGCTGATGATGAAATCCCCGCGCCGCACCCGCGCCACGGGTACGTCCACCTCCGTGGTGCCGGTATAACGCCAGGCAGCGTACATGCCCGCCACTCCCGCGAATCCCACGATGCCGAGGATGATCATCCTCCGCTTTCTCGCCTGCGCGGTCTGGCCGAGTCTCTGTTTGGGCTTGATATCCTTCGACATGCGGTTCCTTTGCAGCCGTTGCGGAGCCCTGGCTACGGGGTCCCCTGTGGCGGCGGCTCAGCCGCCAGAACATCCCCGTTGTTTAAGCCGGACCGCACCGCGACGGCCACGTGGTTGGCGAGCCCCAGTTCCACCTCCCGGCGGATCCAGCCGGTAGGACTTTGCAGAAACACGAACGGGCGGTGCGTCTCCCGGTCATAAAAGATCGATTCGAGTGGGGCGATGGTGGCGTCGCTCGCGGTGCCGAGCGCGATGCCGGCACTGGCCGTCAGGTCCGGCAGCACCCGCGGGTCCAGCGCGTCCAGCCGCAGCCGTACGGGGATCTCCCGCACGTAGTTCGGGCGCCATCCGCCCGGCTTGGTCATGGCGCCGATGCCGATGACCGTCGCCGGCAACGTCACTTCCGGATAGGCGTCCAGCCGGATGTTGGCCTTCATGCCCAGGCGCAGCAGTTCGCTGTCGGCCTGGTTCACGGTCGCATTCATCACCATGGAACTGGGGTCCACTACCGTCATGAACATTTGCCCGGAGTGCACTTCGTCGCCCTGCTGCACCTGCCCGAATTCGCCGCCCCGCCACACCGTCTGCATCACCACGATGCCGTCGATGGGCGCTTTGAGCAGCAGTTTGTCCACGTTGACCTTGGCCCGGTCGTATTCAATCCGCGCCTGGTCGCGGTCGATTTCCGCGGCGCGCAGCTCGGATTTCTGCGAGACGTCCAGCAACCGGGACTCGTCCTGCAACTGCTTGTATTTGGCGCGCGCCTCCTGCACGTTCAGCTTGAAGTTTTCCGACTCGATGGCGGAGCGCACCTCGATGGTTTTCAAGTCCAGCAGGGCCTTGTCCAGGTCCGCTTTGGCCGAGCGCACCAACTGGTCGTGAGCATACTTCGCCACGGCCTGGTCGGCTTTGAGCTTCTTGATGTTGGCATCCAACTGGTCAAGCGACGCCTTGTAGTCGTCCAGGCGCAGAAGTTGATACTGCCGGTCGAACTCGGCCACCACGTCGCCCTTTTTGACGCGGGCGCCGGGCTTGGCCAGGTTCAGCAGGATCAGTGAAAAGTCGCCGGCCATACCGCTCGCGCCGCTGCTGCCCGGCCCGCCCCCGGGAAGGTTGCCGAAAGTCGAACCCATGTCCGCGCTGGGGATGGCCAGGCTGCCCGCCGTCCGGCTGCCGATTGTATCCGAGGCTTTCTTGGCGACCGCCGTGCCGGTGTCGCTGAAACGGTTGGTGGTGCCGCGCAACGCCCCGAGGCTGGAGGCCGTCTGCGTCTGCGCCGCGCCCGCCGTGCCGGTATCGCCGGAAGACGAAGAAGACGACGAAGAAGAACTGGAACTGCTGGACGCATCGTTCCCCAACAGGCTGGTGGAGGTCGAAGAGGACGTGCCCGACGTGGAACTGGAGCTCGAGCTGGAGCTGGAACTCGACGAACTGCTGCTGGAGCTGGAGGAACTCGAGCTGCTCGAAGACGTGGTAGTGCCCACCAGCGAACTTTGGCGTCCCCGGCCGCTCCGGCTGCCTCGCAGCCGCGGCGCCATCACCGCCGCGAACCGTTCCGCCTGGATCACCCCCGCCACCCGAATGGAATCGCGCAGCTCCCCGACAGTCACCCGGACGGTCCGCGTGGCCGCCGCGGCTGGTTTGGCCGTCTGCGCCGCCTTCTGCATGCGGAGCTTCCAGAGCAGGCCGGCTCCGGCCACAAGCACCACGCCCAGAACCACCCAAAGCCCGATCTTGCGGGGCCTTTTGGGCGCCGGATGCACAACGGCGGGAGGGGGTGGGACTACCTGCGGGGATACTCCACTGCGGAACCCCGCCTCCACAGGATTTGGTGCGGATGCGCTACTCATCGCCTGGCTGCCAACTTCCTTTCACCCGTTCCAGCGTACTTCCCGTTACACGGATCGTTTCCTGGGGCCGCAACAAAAAAAGACGCTCCGTGTTGAACAAAGGTTAGCTTCCGGTGGAAATAAACTTCTCCTTCTTCAATCCTTTGGAAATCAATAGTTTCCATCCTGTCGCCAACGATGTCAAGACGGGCGTTTTCCGGCCGCGAAACGGTTCCTCCGTCCGTGCTATGGTGAAAGACGGTGTCTTCTCCGCTGAATTTTCACCTGGAGCGCTATGAGGGTCCGCTGGACCTACTGCTGGACCTCATCCGCAAGCAGCAGATCGACATCCGGGACATCCCCATCGCCACCATCACCGCGCAATACCTGGAATACCTGGAGAAGGCCCGGGAGCTGGATATCGATCTGGGCGCGGAATTTGTCTACATGGCCGCCACCCTCATTCATATCAAGTCCCGGATGTTGCTGCCGCGCGACCCGGAACTCGATAAGGATCACCCCGAGGAGGACCCCCGGCAGGAACTGGTGGACCGCCTGCTGGAGCACGAGAAATTCAAGAACGCCGCCGAGATGCTGCAGCAGAAGCGCCTGATCGAGGAGAACGTCTGGTCCAACCCCCAGATCCAGTCATTTCTCTCCGATGAGGAAGATCCGGGGCTGGCCATCACCCTGTACGATCTGGTCAAGGCCTTCGGAGACCTGCTGGAGCGGGCCAAGAACCGCCCGGTCTACGAGGTCGCCGGGGCGGATGTGGGCGTGGCCGACATGATCCAATATTTGCGGTCGGCTCTGGAGAGCGCCGGAGACCAGCCGGTGTTCATCCTGCGTATCGCCGAGCAGCAGCGCAGCCTGCGCGCCATGATCGCCCTGTTCCTGGCGGTCCTGGAGATGGTCAAGATGCAGGCCGTGGTCATCACCCAGAAGGACCTATTTGGCGAAATCGCGCTCGAGAGGCACAAGCTGTTCGATACGGTCTTCTCCTCCGAACAGCCCATGATCGCCATCGAAAAAGACTACACGTAAAGGGCATGGAAGAGAACGAGGTAGTACCCCCCGGCGACCAGGCTGCCGGCGCCGGCGCCCCCGAGGCGGCCGTTCCGAACGACGCGGCGCCCGCGGAAGCGTCCGCCGCGCCCTCCCCGGAACCCATCGCCGCCGAGGAGCTGTTCGCCCCGGCAGGCGAGGAGCCCGCCGCCGTTTCCACCGAAGACGCGCAGCTCAAAGCGGTGCTCGAGGCCATCATCTACGTGGCCGACGACCCGCTTTCGCCGGCGCAGATCGCCATGGCTCTCGAGCAGCCGCGCGAGCGCGTCGAGCGCCTGATCCAGGAACTCATCGGGGAACTGGAAAAGCCCTGGCACGGCGTCACCATCCGCGAAGTAGCCGGCGGCTTCAAGATGACCACCAAGCCGGAACACCACGACGCCGTGCGCAGCTTCGTCAAGAGCCTCAAGCCGCCGCTGAAACTCTCCCTGCCGGCCCTGGAGACCCTGGCGGTGATCGCGTACAAGCAACCCGTCACCGGGCCGGAAATCATGGAGATCCGCGGCGTGCAGGGCGCGGGCGTGCTCAAGACGCTGCTGGACCGGAAACTGATCGCCGTGGCGGGCCGCAAAAACGTGATCGGCAAACCCATTCTGTACAAAACCACCAAGGAATTCCTGGTGCAGTTCGGCCTTAAAGACCTGAGCGAGCTGCCCTCCCTCAAGGAGTTCGAAGAGATCCGGCGGATGGCCCTCTCCGACAGCGAAGCGCCGCCGGCAACCGCAGAAGCGGCTCCACCCGAGGAGGCTCCCGCTGCCCCGCCGCCGGCCGAGGCGGCCGCCCCCCCGGCGCCCGCTCCGGATGCGGGCCAGAGCGCCGACTGATGCCGGAGGAGCGCCTCCAAAAGATCCTTTCGCGGGCCGGCGTGGCCTCCCGCCGGAAGGCGGAGCAGTTGATCCTCGAGGGCCGCGTGCGGGTCAACGGCGCCGTGGTGACCGAACTGGGCTCCAAAGCCGACCTGGAGCGCGACCACATCAAGGTGGACGGCCGCCTGCTGCACACTCCCCGGCAACTCCTGTACATTGCGCTCCACAAGCCGGACAACGTGGTGACCACCGTGCAGGATCCGCAGCACCGCACGACGGTCATGGACCTGTTGCACCGCGTCCGGGAGCGGGTCTATCCGGTGGGACGCCTGGACTACCATAGCGAAGGTCTGCTGCTGCTCACCAACGACGGCGAATTCGCCCACGCTCTGACTTCCGCCGCCACGCACATCCCCAAAACCTACGTAGTGAAAATCAATGGAACCCTGACTGCCGAACAGGAGCAAGAGTTTCGCGACGGCATTCCCTTGGGCGGACGCCGCACCGCTCCCGCCGGTCTGCGCCTGCTGCGCCGCGCCGACAACTCCTGGTACGAGGTGCGCCTGGTGGAAGGTCGCAACCAGCAGATCCGCATCATGTTCAAGCACTTCGGAAGGCTGGTGGAGAAACTCAAACGCGTGCAAATCGGCTTCCTGGAACTGGGGACCCTAAAGCCCGGCGAGTTCCGCCACCTCGCGCCCGCCGAAGTCGCGCGTTTCCAGAACCTGATTCACCGCCGTGAGGCGGTCCGGCGCAAACCCGCATGAGCATTCCCGAAATCCTGCGCTCCGCGCGCACCATCGCCGTGGTGGGCCTGTCCAGCAAGCGATACCGCCCCAGTTACGGGGTCGCCGAGTACCTGCAACGCTCGGGCTACCGCATCATACCGGTAAACCCGCAGGAGACCGAGGTGCTGGGGGAGAAGGCCTGGCCGGCACTGGAATCCGTGCCGGAAGCGATCGATATCGTGGACATTTTCCGCCGCTCCGAGTCCGTGCCCGAGATCGTGGAAGCCGCCATCCGCGTAGGCGCCCGCGCCGTCTGGATGCAGGAAGGCGTGATCCACGAAGAAGCCGCGGCCCGCGCCCGCGCCGCTGGACTGGAGGTCGTCATGGACCGCTGCATCCTGAAAGAGCATCGCCGCCTGGCGCTCGAGCGCTAACGCGGCCCTGCCCGCGCAGCTTTTCGGACAGGAAACTCTTGAAGTCGGGCCCCGCGAGGCGTACGATTTTCCCGGAGGAACCAACATGCCGGACGAAGTCAAACGCATTGACTACTACTACGTGGCCGTGCCGGACAAACCCGGTGAAGGCGCGCGCATCCTGGCGGCTTTGCGGGCGGCAGGCGTCAACCTGATCGGCGTCTCGGGGTTTCCGCACGGCGCCCGCCGGTCGCAACTGGACCTGATTCCCGAAGACAGCGCCGCCTTCGTGAAGGCGGCCCGGGCCGCGAAGTTGAAGCTGAGCGCCAAGAAGAGCGGGTTTCTGATCCAGGGCGAGGACCGGCCGGGCGCGGTGGCCGACCGGCTGGCCCAACTCGCCGAAGCCGGCGTCAACGTCACCTCGGCGCAGGTCTTTTGCGCCGGCACGGGCCGTTACGGCGGCATGCTGTGGGTCAAAGCGCCGGATCTGCGAAAGGCCGCCAAGGCCCTGGGCATCGGATAGCGGGTTCTTCCGATCTCATCCGCAGACCGGGCTACACTACGGGAAGTGTCGACCGAAATCAGCGTGCCGGCCGCCGGCTTGACCGCCTCCGGGAGGAAACCGGCCAGCACCGTATTCCGCGTCCTGGCGGCCATCAGCTTCTGCCATCTGCTGAACGACATGCTTCAGTCGGTGATCCCGGCGGTGTATCCCATTCTGAAAACCGCCTACCGCCTGGACTTCGGGCAGATCGGGCTGATCACGCTGACTTCCCAGCTCACGGCATCTCTCCTGCAACCGATGGTGGGGCTCTACACGGATCACCGGCCCACGCCCTACTCCCTGCCCACCGGCATGACGTTCACGCTGGTTGGCCTGGTGCTACTTTCCATGGCGCCCAGCTTCGGCGCGATCCTGTTCGCCGTGGCTCTGGTGGGCATAGGCTCCTCGGTGTTCCACCCGGAATCCTCGCGCGTGGCGCGCATGGCTTCGGGCGGGCGGCATGGCCTCGCGCAATCCCTCTTTCAGGTCGGCGGCAACGCGGGGTCCTCGCTGGGGCCGCTGCTGGCGGCGTTTGTGGTGCTCCCCGCAGGACAGCGCAGCATCGCCTGGTTCGGGTTCGGCGCGCTGGTAGCGATTTTCGTGCTCCTGAAGGTGGGCGCGTGGTACAAGGCCCACCATCCGTCCACCGCCAGATCCAGCGCCGCCCGCGAGCCGGAGCACCATCTAACCAGGGGGAAAATCGCCGTGGCCATGTCCGTGCTGATCGCGCTGGTTTTCTCCAAGTACTTCTACCTGGCAAGCCTCATCAGCTATTACACCTTCTTCCTGATCAGCAAATTTCACGTGTCCGTGCGCAATGCCCAGGTCCACCTGTTCGTCTTTCTGATTTCGGTCGCGCTGGGCACCGTGGTGGGCGGCCCGGTGGGCGACCGCATCGGCCGCAAGTACGTGATCTGGTGGTCCATCTTAGGCGTGCTGCCTTTCACCCTGCTGCTGCCCTACGTCAGCCTGGCCTGGACGGGCGTTCTCAGCGTCATCATCGGCCTGGTGCTGTCCTCCGCGTTCTCCGCCATCCTGGTTTACGCGCAGGAACTGGTGCCGGGCAAAGTGGGCACCATTTCGGGGCTCTTTTTCGGGCTGGCGTTCGGCATGGGCGGCATCGGCGCGGCGCTGCTGGGAGAACTGGCGGATCGCACCAGCATCGACTTCGTGTACCGCGTCTGCTCCTTCCTGCCGGTGATCGGCCTGCTCACCGCCTTCCTGCCGAACCTGGAGCCGGCGGCCCGCCGCCGGCGCGCGTAAGATACAATAAGCAGCCGGTTTCGTGTCATGCCCCGCGCGACGTTCGCCGCTCTGATCGCGCTGCTGGCGCTTCCCGCGGCCGGCGCGCCGCCCGCCGTCTGCGATGCGCAGCTTTCTCCGCCGCCGGGCGACCCCAACGGGTACAAACTGCGCGGCGATCGCTGCGAAGGCGTGTACATCAAAGAGGTGGCCGGCAGCGCCAGCCTGGCGGTGGTCTCCCTGACGGAGTCTTTCGCCAATTTCGACCCCGCTTCCGCCGCGCCCCTGCGGGTCGAGTGGCAGGCTCCCGCCGGCTCCAGCCCGGTGCACCTGCGCGCGGTGGCGCTGCGCCGGCGCACCTACTATCGGATGGACACCATCCGCCCCTCCGGTTCGGGATCTTATTCGTGGAATCCCGGCATCCTGGCGGCCCTGGGCTTGACCCGCGCAGACATCGGAGTGGTTGGCTGGGTGACGCGGCAGATCGGCCCGGAATCCCGTGACGTGTACCTCCCGTTGCGGATTGCGCAAGGGGGCGGGGAAGCGGGCGGCGAGTATCAACTGGTTCTTTATCCCGGCGCCGAGCTGTCCGAAGTCTATACCACCCTTTCGCCGGTAGATAGCCAGGGGCGCTCCGGAAGGCCGCTCTTCGAAGGAAAACCGCTGGGCTACGGGTATTATCCGGCCGAGCGCGGGGTCCCGGTGCCCGTTTCCGGCCTCAAGGGCGCGGGCCTGTACCTGTTTGAGATCGGAGCCACGCTGCGGGACGGCGCGCCTTCGACCTCCCAGTTGTGGTTCTTCCACTCCGGGAAGTGACTGCCATGGGCGGCAAGCCTCGGGAGAAATCCAAAGAGAATCCGGCCGCAGCGCTGCGGAAGCTTCTGCGGGCGCAGACCAGGGCCGCGCGCGAGGAAGCCCTGCGCAACGGCGGCCAGGTGCCAGCCGAGCAGGTTGAATCCCTGCGGCGTCTCCGCCAGTTGGCCGAGTTCAGCCGCGCGGTGGAGGCCCCCGAACGCCGGCGCTGGCCGATCCTGGCGATGCTGCTGGCCACGCTGGCGATCGCCAGCGTGCTCTTCTTCAGCCGCCTGCGCCGCACGGAGATCGAGATGGACGTGAACGTCTCGGAAGTGAGCTTCCGCCTCGGCCAGGCGCGCGTGATCTCCGATACGATGGGCGTCGCCTCGGTGGGTGCCTCCGGCTTCAAAAGCATCGAGGCGCCGGGCATGCCGGTGAGCGAAGGCAGCATGCTGATCCAGGCCGCGAAAGACGGAGACCGCTCCGGGCTGGTGAGCCTGGCCCCGATCGCGCTGCCCGCCTCCACCCGGGTCACGCTGGAGCGCGGCCGCGACGCGCGCCGGTTTCGCCTCTCGCTTGCCGGACCGGGCGCGGAACTGCGGTGCGACGCCATCGGGCCTGTCGAAATCGCCGCGGCCGGATCCCCGAAACAGCGCCTGAACCTACCCATGCCGCGCGGGATCGCCCTGCGCACGGGCGCCGACGAGGCGGATCTCGAGATCACTCTGCCGGGCGCCGAGGCCGGCCGCTTCCTGGCGCAGATCCCCGCGGAAGAGATCTCCATGTTTCGCATCGACCAGCACGTCACCAGCGGACTGAGCATCGTGCACCGCGCCTCCACCATCCTGGGCGGCAGCATCTTTTTCGAATCGCTGGATGGCTTGGAGCGCAAGCTGCGGCCCGCCGAAGGCCTGCGGTTCGCTTCGGCCCGGGGCGAGATCCGCAGCCTGGGCCTGGATGACCGCGGGATTTCCTTCCGGTTCCACGGCGAGGTGGAAGGCATGAGCACGGGCGCCGGCGAGGACCGGCGCAGCCTCATGCCGACCTGGCTCGAGTGGCTGCGCGCCCGGCACGGCCTGCCGCTGCTGTGGGGCTCGGCCCTGTACCTGTTCACGCTGGCCACGGCCGCGCTGCGGTGGTGGGGAGTGCGGCTATAAAGCGGTTTTGGATCAGGATGGCCTGTGTGTACATGCTCCCTCCCGGTCGCGGCTCGGTTCCGCTGGCAAAAGTTGGGTGAGAACCCCGCGTGCCCGGATAATTTCCTGCCACAAAAACGTCACAATGCTCGTGTTTGCACCATGAGACCGAGCCGCGACCGTGAGGGAGCGGTCTTTGCCTCCGACTGCTACCGCGCCCCACCCAAGATCTTCAGATCGTGCAGCACGCTCAGCAGGCCGGGCACCAGCGTGATCACGAACAGCACCGGCAGGATGAAGACCACGATGGGGAACAGCATCTTGATGCCGGCCTTGCCCACCGCAGCCTCGGCTCGCAGGCGGCGCCGGGTGCGCAGCGCGTCGGCATACACCTTCAGCGCCTGCGAGAGGCTGGTGCCGAAGCGCTCGCTCTGCACGATCATGGCCGCCAGCGACTTGATGTCTTCAATGCCCGTGCGGCGCACCAGTTGCTGAAAGGCCACCGTGCGTTCCTGGCCGGCGCGCACCTGCATGACCACGGTGTAAAACTCGTTGGCCAGTTGCGGGTAGATGTACTGCATCTCCTCGCTCACCCGGGTCATGGCCTGGTCCAGCGCCAGGCCCGTGCCCAGCACGATGCCCAGCAGGTCCACGGTGTCCGGCAGGGCTTCCTGGAGCTTGCGGCGATAGCGCGCCACCATGCGGTGCAACACCATCCTGGGCAGCAGGTAGGCCAGGAGGAACACCGGCAGCAGGCCGATCAGCATGTCCCCGGGGCTTTTCTCGCGTTGCAGCCACACAGCGCCGGCAGCCAGCGCCAGCAGGAACAGCAGGTTACCCAGCGCGTACCACGCCACGGCGCGCTGGCTGCGGATGCCCGCCTGGTTCAGTTCCTTCTCCGCGTCGCGCAGCCAGCCCTCGGCCCCCGCCAGGCTTGCCACGTACAGGAATTTGTTGAAGAGGCCGCCGCCGCCTTTCCGCTTGGGCGAGCGCGCCGCTGTCACCATGGCGTGCGATTGCAGTTCCTCCAGCCGGTCGCCCAGCGGATCCTCCTGGTTCTGGAATAACTGCGCTCCGGACCACAGCAGCGCCGCCAGCGTCGCGAAAGCCAGGATGAAAAATACGAAGTCGCCCAACATGCGTTCAGGCCTTGATATTGGCGATCTTGCGGATCACCAGGATGCCCACGATTTCCGAGATGATGGCATAGGTCAGGAACTTGCTGCCCACCGGGTCGGTGTACAGCAGCTTGATATACTCCGGCTTCAGAATCCAGAAGCCCAGCCCCACCACGAGCGGCATGGTGCACAGCAGCCCGGCGGAAAAGCGCTGCTGCGCGGTGTGGGCCTTGAGCTTGGCAGCCATGTTCAGGCGCTCGCGCACCAGAGTGGCCAGGTTCTCCAGCACGCTGACCATGTTGGCGCCGGTCTGGCGCTGCAGGATCAGGCCGGTGATGAAAAACTTGAGATCGATCAGGGGGACCCGTTTCCCCAGGTTGTGCAGGGTGGCCTCGATGGGCGAGCCTAGCGCCAGTTCCTCCATCACCTTGCGGAATTCCATGCGCACGGGCTCCAGCGTCTCCGCGGCGATGGTTTCCAGGCCGCTGTGGATGTTGTGCCCGGCGCGCATGGTGCGGGTAAACAGGTCAATGGCGTCCGGCAGGTTCTCCTCGAACTTGCGCAGCCGGCGCGCGCGCACCCGCAGGATGTAAACCAGCGGCAGCGCCGCGGCCGCCAGCGCCACCAGCAGCCGCAGCAGCAGCAGTTTCAGGCCGAACACCTCCAGCAGCAGAAACGTGCCCACCAGCAGCACCAGCATCAGCCCCAGCACATCCGCGGCGCGGTACTTCAGGTCGGCTTGCGCGATGTATTCCTGCAAGCGGCGCAGCATCCCCAGCCACTCGACGAAATCCCCCAGAAATGCGAAGGTGCCGCGCTGCTCCGTGCGAATCAGCCCCGAGGGCGCCTGCGCGCGCGCCCGCACGCTGGCGCGCAACTCGCGCAGGCGGTGGGACAGCATCTGCTCGGCTTCCTGCTCCGGCACGCGCCAAACGTAGTATCCTGCGCCCAGATAGGCAGCCAGGAAGATGATGAAGGCCAGCAGGAAAAACATCCCCTCACTTCTCCTTCACTTCGTGCAGCTCCTGGAAGACGGACTGTGAGAGATGGATGCCATAGGCTTTCAGCCGCTCCAGGCACAGCGGGCGCGCGCCGGTCGCGCGGAAGCGGCCCAGCACCCGGCCGCGCGGGCTGATGCCGGTGCGCTCGAACTCGAAAATGTCCTGCATCTCCACCTGGTCGTGCGTGCAGCCGGCCACCTCGCCGATGCCCGTCACCTTGCGCGTGCCGTCGCTCAGGCGCGCGCAGTGCACCACGATGTTGATGGCCGAGGCGAGCTGCTGGCGGATCACCTTGTCCGGCACGTGCTGGCTGGCCATCATCACCATGGTCTCGAGGCGCGAAAAGGCGTCCCGCGGCGAGTTGGCGTGCACCGTGGTCATGGAGCCGTCGTGACCCGTATTCATGGCCTGCAGCATGTCCAACGCCTCGGCGCCGCGCGATTCGCCCACGATGATGCGGTCCGGGCGCATACGCAGGGAGTTGATCACCAGGTCGCGCTGGCTGACGGCTCCCGCGCCTTCGATGTTCATCGGGCGGGTCTCCAGGCGCACCACGTGGCCCTGCTGGAGTTGCAGCTCGGCGGTGTCTTCAATGGTGACGATGCGCTCCTCTTCCGGGATGAAGCGGGAGAGCGTGTTCAGCATGGTGGTTTTGCCGGAGCCCGAACCGCCGGAGATGACGACGTTCAGGCGGGCCTCCACGCAGCCGCTCAGAAAATCCAGCATGCCCGTGGTGAAAGTCTCGTTCTTCAGCAGATCTTCCGTGGAGAGCACCTTCTTGCCGTACCGACGGATGGACATCACCGGCCCGATCAGCGAGAGGGGCGGAATCACCGCGCAGACGCGCGACCCGTCCGCCAGGCGCGCGTCCACGATGGGCGAAGAATCGTCGATGCGCCGGCCCACCGCGGAGACAATGCGCTCGATGATCATGCGCACGTGTGCCTGGTCCTTGAAGCGCACGTTGGTCTCCACCAGCCGCCCCAGCCGCTCCACGTACACGTTGTCGAAGCCGTTGACCAGGATGTCGCTGACGGTGGGATCCTTGAGCAGCGGCTCGAGCGGGCCCAGCCCGAAGACCTCGTCCAGAATCTCCTCGATCAGGCGCTCGCGCTCGGCCAGCGTCATCGGCAGGCTTTCGTCGAGCACCAGCTTCTCGACCACCGTGCCGATCTGGCCGCGCATGCTCTCCTTGTTCAGCGACTTCAACTGCTCCGCCGTCAGGGAGCTGAGCAGCTTGTGATGCACCTGGCTCTTGAGTTCGAACCACCGCTCGGTCCCGCTGCCGGGCCGGACTAGCGTGCGGCTTCCCATGCTTCACCCTCTCGGAACGATTGTCTCATGCCGTTTTGCCCGCCACGGCGAGCTGGCCGGAGGCGCCCGCCTTCCCCTTAGCTCCGGTGGCTTTATCCACGAAAGCGCGGAAAAGCCGGTCCATCTCCCCGGCCGCGTCCCGCTGCGCTACGAACGGCCGCGCCCGGTTGATGCCGCTCAGCACCACCGGAGAGTTGGGAATCCCGTAAAACACCTGCTGGTTGAGCGTCTGCTGGATCTGCTCCAGGCTGGCATGATGCGCGTTGACTTTCTTGGAGTACTGGTTGACCACCACCCGGATCTGGTCCTGGCTGAATCCCATGCGCATGAGGAACGCGATGTACCGCTGGGCGTTGCGCACCGCCGGGAATTCCTGGTTGATCACCAGGAAGACGGCGGCCGACACCTGGCAGGCCGCCATCACCACTTCGTCGGAGATAGCTTTGCCGCCGTCGATGACAATGGCGTCGTACTTCTCCACCAGGAAGGTGGCGAACTCCCGGAACATGTGCTCGGTGAACATGCCGCGCTGCTCCAGGGCGTCCGGGGGACCCACCAGGAAGAAGCCCAGCGGATCGCGCGTCACGAAGCCCTCGAACAGCGCCTGGTCCATGCGGTTCAGGTTCTCGGCCACTTCCATGAGGGTGTACTGCGGCGCGGCGCCCAGTTGCATGGACACGTCGTTGCCGATCCAGTCCAGGTCGATCATCACGGTGGAGAGCTTGCGCTGCGCCAGCACCGAGGCGAAGTTCACCGCCAGGGTGGTCGTGCCCACGCCGCCCTTGGTGCCCAGGAAGGTGTACACCTTCCCCAGCTTGCTCTCGCCCGCGCCGCCGCGCCGCGGGGCGCGTTCCAGCCGCCCCATGGCGTCCCGGAATTCGCTGCGCTTCAGCGGCTGCAGTAGGAATTCGTTGGCCCCCGCGCGCATACAGGCGATCACCGTCTCCCCGTCGGCGTGGAAATGCGAGGCGATCACGTAGAGGTCCGGCGCCGCCTGCTTGAGCCTCTCCAGCGCTTTGATGCCGGTCTCGGTGTCCGCCGAAAGATCCAGGATCAGGGCTGCCTGCGGATGGCGCTCCAGGTCCTGCAGTACCCGGATGTACAGGTTGTTCGCGACCTCCTGGTATTCCGCCGCCACCTTGGAGTTAGGAATGTTCAGCAGGTTGTCCCGCACCATTTCCCGGAAATGCTCATCGGTGGAGGCCACCAGCAATACGCATGCGCTAGACATAAAGGAAATCCTCGCTACCCGCCGCTCTCATGGCACGCAGTTCCCCGATTCGTCGCATCCCGTGCCCTCCATCGGCACGGTGGTCTGGAAACTCGGGATGGTCACCGGAGGAAGCCGGAAGAAACCCACGAAGCGTGTGAATTGATAATTGGCCACGCTCACCGTAACCACGTCCGGCTCGCACCCTGTGGTGCAGTCTCCGGCGGCGCAGGTGAAGTCCACCAGTTGCCCGCTGTCCGGATCACGCGAGTAATATTGCACCACGATGCTGGCCTGCCCGGCGCTCTGGAATTGGTCCATGTCGATCATGAGGGGCACATGGCTCTGCATGTAGTTGATCACGTTGCTGCCATCGGATTCCCAGCAGTGCGTGGCGGCATAGCGCGCCCCATCGCGGGTGAAGTCCACCACGCTGTGCCACACCCACAGCATCTCGGCCACAAAGACCACCGAAAAGGTGAGCGGCAGCAGCACACCCGCGTATAGCAGACCGAACTCTACGGTTTCCTGGCCGGAAGTGTCCCGCCACAGCCGCATGCCTAGGTGCCTCCGAAGGGAACACGGACCGCCGGCTTCAACGGGATCGGGTCCAGCGTCAGATAAGGAATATGGGGCTGCACGAGGTAGCCGTCGGGAATGGAAACCACCACGAAGTTCGGGGGCGGACCGCCGGCCACCGGGTCGCAGGTGTTGCTGTTGCACGGCCCCACCGCCAGCGCGTTCGGATCGTAGCACTCCGCCTGCACGCTGATCATGTCCGAGGTGAGGTTGTCGATCACCGGCGTCCCCGAGCCGTCCGTGGTCCCGGTCAGGGCCAGGTTCGTGGCGGCCGCGATCTGCCCGGTCGAGTCCGCGCAGAAGTCCACGCCCTGCTGCGTCGCCAGGTACGTGCCCACCGTGTACATCATCTTCTTCAGCGTGTAGTACAGGTAGGTGATCTTGCCGACCTGGATCATCCCCACGATGAACAGCACCAGCACCGGGATGAACATGGCGGTCTCGATCACCGTGGACCCGCGGCGGGCCCGGCGCCGGGCGAGCGAGGGAGGCGTCATTGGTGCAGCACCACCTTCCCCGGCCCGCTGGCCGCCTGGCAGCCTCCGTCGAACCGGCCCTGCCGCAGCGGCACCGGGCTGCCGATGTACATCACGCCGAAGCGGCCGTTGGTATCGGCCGGGTTGGTCACCGTGTCGCCCGCTAACGGCTCCACCAGGAACTGCCGGAAGCCCAGGATGGTCATGGCGGCGGTGGTGCTGAGCGCGTCCACCACGGCGACCGTAATCACCCGCGTGGCGTTGCCCTGGTAGGCCGTATAGTCGCTCAGGTCGGAGACGTCGGGATCGGGCGTATAGACGGCTGCCAGCGTGCTCACATTGGTCACCGCCTGGCACACCCCCGGCGGCGAAACGTCGAAGCGGGAATACAGGCCGCACTCCAGCGCCACCACGTCCGAATTCACCGGTGTGGAACAGGGGCCCGGCGCCGCGGTGGCCCACATCAGCTCCGTGTTGTTGATCGTGATGCAGGCCGGCGCCGCCGAAAACGTGGGCGGCAGTAGCCCTTGCGCGCCGATGCGGTAAAGTTGCTGGCTCTGGTCCAGCACGCTGCCCGCGTCATAGTGATCCAGAATCAGGAACGGAATCCGCTGAGTGGATTCGGCCAGCGGCGCGGGCGTGGGATTGGCGGGCGGCGCCGCCAGGCAATCGTACCCGAAGGTGTAGCGAGTGCCCTGCACGAAGCCGAAATCTACGGTGTCGTCGCTGGAGAGCGCCGCCACCGCGATCGGCTCGATGCCGCAGGCGGTACACAGCGGCGCGCTAATACCCGCGATGGCCATGCCACCCACGCTGGTCTTGCGCGATTGGCCGAGGGAGAGCGCGCTCCAAAACAGCAGCGGCGCGTCCGCCGACAGGCTGATCTGGACGTGCCGCGCGGTGGTCCCGTCGGCATTGTCGCCCGACGGATAGCCCCCGCCGGTCGCGTCGGTCAGCGCCGAGAAGAACACCGGATCGTTGACCTGGCTGGAGAGCTGGCCCGTGCTCTGCCCGACGATCACGGAGCCGAAGTTGTAACTGTCCGCGAAGCCGTCGCCGTTGTCGAGCACCTCGTTGGCCGCCGCAGTGGCGTTGTCTAGCGAGGCCTGCGTGCCGATCAACTGCTGGGCCGCGGTCATGGCCATGGCCGAAGCCGCCTGGTTCAGCTCGCCGCGGATCAGGTACATCCGCCCCAGGTCCAGACCGAAGCCCATCAGCCCGAACATCACCGGCACCATGAGCACCAGCAGTTGCAGGGAGGCGGTCCCGCGCCTATTTGGGTTCCTGGTATCCACGAGGTCCGACAAACTCCGGTTTTTGCTCTGCCTGCGCGGGCGCGTCACCCTTCTTGCCGCCTTGCTTGGCTTTTTGCTCCGCCACGGTGGGCAGGAAGGTCTCCGGGAAGTCCGGCAGCCGCGCCTTCTCACCCGGCGCGAGCGGCCGCACGAAATGCGGCGTGATCACCACCAGCAATTCATCCGTGGATTTCTGGCTGGAGCGGCTCTTAAACAGCGTGCCCAGCACCGGGACGCTCCCCAGCCAGGGAACCTTCGCCACCTCCTGCACCACCCGGTTGTCCAGCAGCCCGGCGATGGCAAAGCTCTCCCCGTCCTTCAGAATGACCTCGGTCTCGGCTCGCCGCTGGGACAGCGCCGGAATCAGGAATCCCTGCAACTGCACGGCGTTGGAGAAGTCCAGAGCGCTGACCTCCGGAGCCACCTTCAGATCAATCGCCCCCGACGGCGTAATGGTGGGCGTAAAGTCCAGCTTCACGCCGAAAGGCTTGAACTGCACGGTGATGACCGGAGCCACCGCGCCGCCGGTCGTGGTCGTGGTGATAGTCGGAAAGGGGAACTGGCCGCCGGCCAGGAAGCTCGCGTCCCGGCCCTCCAGCACGATCAGGTTCGGCTCCGCCAGAATTTGCAGCAGGTTTTGGTCCTCGAGCGCCTTGATCGTCGCGCCGATATTCAGGTCCGGACGAAATGCGAACAGGTTCAGCAGGTCCGCAAAGTTGATGTTCGAACTGGCGTTCTGGGCGGTCTGGAGCTGGCTGAAGCGCGGAGACTGGAACTGCTCCGTGCTGCTCAAGCCCTGCAATTTGGAGCTGGTGCTGAACAGGTTGAAGCCCAGCGTGTTCAGCCGGACGCGATCGACGCTCGCGAACTTGACCTGCAGCAGAATCTGCCGCGGCTCGGGGGGCGGGGGCACTTGCAGCAGGTTCACCACGTTCTTGGCGCGCGTGGCGGCCAGGCTGGCGGCCCGCTTGGACTCTTCCGGAGTCCGCACCGAGCCGGTCAGCACCACCGTGTCGCCGCTGCCGGAGACGTCGATGTGCCCGTCCGGTATGCTCGCCAGAAGATGCTTCTTAAAGTCCTCAAACAGCAGCGTGTCCGGCGCCACGTCCACGTTGTAGCGGGCCGGCGGCGAGCCGTTCTCCCAGATCACCACCGTGGTGCGCCCGGCGCCCTTGGCGTTGATCATGACCTCCCGGGGCGAGACCACCACCGCGTCCGCGATCTTGGGCTCCGCCACCGCGACTTTCTGGATGTCCTGGTTGAATTGCAGCAGTTCGCCCCGCCCCACCGTCAACGTCATTTCCTGCTCCGGCAGGGTCTGGGCACCCGCGCCCGCCGTGCAGGCGGCCAGGGCCGCCAGGCAGCGTACATAGTCCGCTAGCTTCATCGAAACAGTTCCTGAACGTGCTTATCGCCGTGAAACACGTCCACCACGGCGCGCGGTTTCTCCGGCTCCTTCTTGGCCGGCTTCTTGTCGTCCGCCAGGTCCTCCCAGACCTTGGGATCCAGGTTGGCCCTGCCCGCCACCCGCTGGCGGCGCGGGAAGGCGCCCGTGGGATCGAGCGCGTCCGCGGTCACCGGGTTGTTGTCCGGCGTGACGCTCTGGTCCAGCGGGTTGCGCAGCGACAGGCTGACACGCCCTTGACTTTTGGCCAGTTCCAGTTTCTGGGCGTCCTGAGGCATGACCATCAGGGTGGCCACAGGCATCTTGGGCGCCCGCGGATCCACGGTCTGCCCCACCTGCGTGATGCGCCCGATGGAGATGACCTTCACATTCTGCAGAATCGTGGTGGTGAGAGCGTCGGCCATCTTGCCGGTCCTGGTGAACAGCACGTCCACGCGCGAGTTTGGCTGGATCAGCCCGGCCACGCCGCTCGCGTCCGTGATGGGGATCGAGACCGCGCGGTAGCCGGGTTCGATGGTAGAGGAAATCCCCTCAGTGGTATTGGGCGCCGAGAGTTTCGCCAGAGTCAGCGGCTCGTTGGCCACCACCGGATACAGGAGCACCCGGTTGACCGCCTGGGCGGTCTGCGAGATGGCGCCCTTGGGCACGTCCTTGTCCAGTACCGGAATCAGGCGCAAATCCGTTTTCCTGAGGAGCGTGCCCAGCGGCAGGTCGTGCACCGCCGCCACCACGGGTATCGTTGCCAGCGCCTTGGGGGCCTTGGTTTTGGCGTACAGGAACCAGGTCAGCAGAGTCGCCGAAATCAGGGCCGCTCCAAACAGCAGGAGTATCCTTTGTCGATCCATTGAGTCCTCATGAGGGGATATTGTCTAACACCGAATTTCCTCAGCGAGTTCCTGCAAAACCGGGCGGCGCCGCGAGCAGCGTGGCCACCCCGTCGCGATACATCACCTGCCAGCCCCACAGTTCCAGAGCCTCCACCAGCGGATAATCGTGCGGCAGCAGCGCATGCGTGAAGCCCCACTTGGCCACCTGCTCGCGCCAGCCCGGCCGAAGCTGCACCATGCGGCCGTAGCGTTCCAGGAAATCGGCGCCATACAAATCGCTGCGCCCATCGAAAAATACCTTGCGCTGTCCCGCAAAGCAGTAAATCAGGTAGCCGCCGAATTTGTCCGGAGCCAGCAGGCGGGCCTGCGCCGGAAGTTCGGCTACCCGCGCGGCGGCGGCCACCGGGAACTGGTCGGGCGGAAAGCCGGTGTGTGCGGCGATGGCGGGAGTGCGCAGCAAGGCCAAGGCCGCCAGCGCGGCGATTGGCGCCCAGGCCAGCCCGCTCAGGCGCGCGTCGAGCGTCCTCAGGCGGGCCGAATAGGCCAGAAACGCGTCCAGCCCCGCGCGCATCGCGGGGCGCAGGCCGGAAGCGCGCGCCAGCGCTTCGGTGAGAGCGCCGTTGGCCAGCGGCAGCAGCACCAGGGCCGCCAGCGGTAACCCGCGCGCGTAGCGCAGGGCGCCGCTCAGCAGCATTGCCGCCAGAAGAAACCGCGCGACGTGCCGCCCCGCCAGCGCCGCCACCCCGCCGGCCGCCGCCACGCCCAACCCCAGCAGGATCTGCCCCGCGCCCGCGGCCTGAAAATCGAAGCTCTGGAACTCCCCGATGCGCGCCAGCAGGCGCCCGTTCGCCAGGTAACCAAAGACGTGCCGGTGCAAGGCCCAGCCATAGGGATTGAGCAGCGTCCCAGCGGCCGCCGCCACCCCCGCCGCGCCCAGCCAGCGCGCTCTGCGCCATTCTGTCTCCCGATCCATGTTCCAGATCCAGGGACGCACCAGTGCGGAGAACGCGTACAGCCAGGCTACTGCGGGGGCCAGAAAGAAACTGGCGTGCAGGTTGGTCCACAGGGCCGCGAACGCGGCCACCGCCGCCAGCCGTGCGGGCGAACTCCGCGCGGCGGCCTTGCCGGCGGCCACCTTCTCCGCGTAGCTCACCGCCGCCAGCAACAAGATCCACCCGAATATATGGGGGCGCGCCAGCCAGTGCAAACTGCAGGTGGAAAGCAGCGGCGCGGCCAGCACGCAGGCCAACAGGAAGTTGCCCCCCACGGCCCAGTGCAGGCGAAACCACACCCACACCCCTGCCGCGATAGCGCAGCCGTATAGCCACGCCACCAGGCCCAGTCCGCCCGCCTTGTGCGCCGCTCCCATCAGCACGTCCGAGCCCCACTCCCAGGCCAACCAGGGACGCCCTGCCCGCGGAAACGAATACGGGTCCGTCCGCGGCAACTTGCCTGTCTCGAGAATCGCCTCGCCGGTGCGGATGTGCCATCCGGCGTCGGAATCCCGGAACAGCTTCTGGTAGCCCTGGAAAATGAACAGGCAGTAAAACAGAGTGACGCAGGAAACGGCAAAGGCCGCGTCCGGGACCAGCGCCCTCCAGCGCATCACCCGAACGCCGACCTTCTCCCCGGCGGCCGGGCCAGCCCACCCCTGGGACGTCTGGCCCATCCCCAACATTGCCGGCCGCACGCTGATCCGCTCGGGCCCCTACTGGCCGGTGGCGCCGATGCTGGCCAGGTCGCCGGTGATGCTCTGGTACAGGCTCACCACGCCTTGGGATAGCTGGTTTACGGTCGTGATCAGGGCCAGACCCACCGCCGCCACAATCAGGGCGTATTCCACCAGGTCCTGACCATCTTCTTCTCTCCACAGACGAATCATCAACGCTTTCATAATCCTCTCCGGGTATCCGCGGAAGCGGATGGCTCCGCGCCTCGCGGTGGTACTTCTTCGGGACCGATAAACGCCTTCCGCAGCGCTGTTGCGACTTTCCGCAAAGGCGTCTGCGCCGGCTTGACCGGCATCTTCGCGGGCTGCCCGTCCAGCTCGGCAACCAGCCGCAGGTTGTGCAGGGCCGCCGGGTTGCTCTTGTCGTAGCCAAGGGCGACCTCCAGTTCTTTGCGGGCCTCCGCGTAACGCCCCTGCTCGATATACATAGCCGCCAGGTTGCTGTGTGCCGTGGCCGGATCGCTCACCGCCTGCCAGTTGGCCACAGCCTGTTCCGGCTGAGAGGCGAGCGCCAGGCCGAGATTGTTACGCGCCAGGGCCGAGTGCGGATCGAGCTCCAGGGCCCGCCGGAACTCCTGGGCGGCCTCCTGCGGCCGGCTTTGCATCAGCAGGTTATAGCCCAAATTGTTGTGCAGGTATTCGAGGTTGGGATTGAGTGCCAGGGCCGCCCGGTGGGCCTTCTCGCCGTCGCTCCAGCGCCCCATCTCATCCAGGTCGATCCCCAGCAGGGACTGCAACTCCGGCGACGTCTGCGGGTGCGCCTTCCAAAACGCCTCAATCGAGCGCGCCGCCTCCTCGCGCAACCCCATGCCGCGCAGCGTGTGCGCCAGCGCCACCTCCAGTTCGGCCGATGCCGGATACCGCGCCGCGGCCAGCCGGTAATGTTCCACCGCCAGTTCCGGAGAGCCCCGCTCCAGGTACAGATGAGCCAGTTCCATGCGCGCCGCAAGATCGTCCGGCGTAGCCGCCACTTGTTCCTGGAGGCGGCGCAGACGATAGTCGCCCTCGCCGGCATCCAGCGCGTTGCGCACCTGCCGCTCTATGGCGCTGGGCGGCGGCTGTGGCGGCGCGGCTTTCACCTGCTGTGTGTGGTGCGCGCAGGAGACCACCGCCGCCAGACACAGAAGCCCGGCCACCCGCGCGCGGACCGGAGCGCTCGTGAACCGCCGCTCTGCCTTACTCGCGGCTCTCTGCTCCTTTTGGCGGCCCGTCATTGTTCTCCAACTCCAGTTGATCCCCCGGCTCGGTGCCGGACTCGGTAATCGTTCCTTCCGGCAGCTCCAGGATCGAGTGCGCGGTCAAACATGCGGAAATTCGCCACGGCGCCATTCCTTTGCGCGTCCGGCGTACCTTCTTCGCGCGGTCCAGATACACCAGGTCGATCGGAAACTTCATGAAGAAGCTGTGCACAGACTCGCACGGCACAATCCACAAACCCTGGCCGCGCTCCAGCCGCGCGTGCTTCAGCAACCCCGTGCGGCGCTTCGCGCTGGTGTCGGCCACCTCGACACGATCCCCCAGCACCGTGCCACGGGTCCGGTTCCGAACCAGAATTGTCAATTTAAAGCCTCAAACACCAAACTCCGGCGTATGTTGCGGATGCAACTTCTCTTTTCCAGCAGGGTTTAGAGTGTACTATAGTGGCAATCCACTGTGCAGGCCCGGGGTCCGCGGCGGCGCCTGGAAGGGAAGGACTGTTGGACCGTTTACGTATCCATCGCATGTCTGTCTGGCGGTTCTGTGCCGTGGCTCTGGCGTGCCTCGCCCTGCCTTGCGCCCGCGCGCAGCAGACCACGGGCGCCACCTTCGGCCAGGTCGTCTCCCTGGGCGGAACCCCCTCGGACATCGTGCTGGATGAGTCGCGGAACCGGCTGTACATCGTCAACCAGAACGCCAACCGCGTGGATATCCTCGACATCAGCGCGAACCAGGTCGTCAACAGTATCTACGTCGGCAGCACGCCGCTGGCCGCCGCCATGTCGATGGATAACTCGACGTTATTTGTCACCAACAGTGGCAACCCGTCCTTGAGCGTCATCAACCTGGCCAACGGCGTGGTCACCCAGACCGTGCAGCTTCCTTCCACGCCCCAGGGCGTGGAAGTCGGCGCGGATGGCCGGGCGCTGGTCAGCATGGTGGGCACCGGCGTGGTCTCCGGCGTGCCGCAGGGCACCCTCTCGGTGTACGACCCGGTGTACCAGCAGCTCATTCCGGTTTCCGTTCCCGCGCTGCCGTCCACACCCGCCGGGCTGCCGGCGGTCCCCAGCACGCGCCCCGTCACCACCTTTCCCGGCAAGCTGCTGCGCACCCCGGATGGGCAGCGCATCGTGGGCGTGCTCACGCCTACCAACGCCACCACGTACATCTTTGTCTATGAGACAGCCTCGGCGACCGTTCTTATGAACCGCACCTCGGCGGGCCAGTCCTCGGTGCTCTCCATGGCGCCCGACGGCGCGCACTTCATGGCCGGGCTGACGATGTATGACACGGCCACGCTGGGCATCACGGCGCAATACAACAATGCCATGGCGCCCTTCGCCTTCAACGCGGCCTTCAGCATTCTGCAAAATATTGGCGGCAGCACGTTTTCCCCGGATGGCTCCACGCTTTACAGCGCGTTCAATGTGGCGCCGCTCACCACGCCGACGCCCCGGCCGCAGTCCTCCACGCTGCTCATCTCCGACCCCAGCAACCTGGCGATCAAGCTGGGCATCAAGCTGCCGGAGAGCATCGTCGCCAAAATGGTGATCACCGCGGACGGGACCCGCGCCTGGGGTATGTCCGAATCCGGCCTTATCTATATGCCGTTGGGGCACCTCTACGACTACCCCATCCTCCAGCCGGAAACCACCGCGGTTTTCCTCGCGCAGGATCAGTGCAATCGGGGCCTCGCGAGCGGCGCCCTCAAGATCAACAACCTGGGCGCCGGCAAGCTCACCTTCTCCGTGGTGAATACCAATGCCGCCCTGACCGTGCAGGTGTCCAGCGGCGTGGCGCCCAGCACCGTGACCTTCACCATGGACCCGGGCCGCTCCGGGGTGGTGCGCCAGCCCGGGACGAACTTGTGGACCGGCGCGGGTACCCAGACCGGCTCTCCGCTTAGCGTCACGCTGGCTTCGCCGGAAGCCATCAACGTGCCCAATACCATTCAGGTGTACATGAATTACCGGCAGCCCGACCAGCGCGGCGTGATCTATCCGGTGCCCACCACGCCCAACAACAACTCCGCCAACACGGGCGCCGCGGCAAGCGCCACGCTGCCGAACGAGGGCCTGGAAGACATGGTGTTGGATGAGCCCCGCGGCAGACTCTATATCAGCAACTCCGGGTACAACCGCATCGAGGTCTTCGACCTGGCCAAACAGCGCTTCACCACTCCCATCCCCGTGGGCCCCCTGCCGCACCAGATGGCCATGAGCACCGACGGCAGCACGCTCTATGTGGGCAACACCGGCGGCGAGTCTATCAGCGTCGTGGATCTGGACCAGCAGCAGGTGGTGGGCAGCGTGGTGTTTCCGCCCATCCCGCGCAGCGGCACGCAGAACCTGGTGTACCCGCGAGCCATCGCCATGGGATTGGCGGGCTTGCAGGTGATCATGTCCAATGGGACGCAGTGGAAGGCAGTCGGCAATCAGCTCACCGTGCGTCCGGCCAACTCGGTGACGCCCACCACTCTGCCCACCACCGCCGGCGCGCCGGCCTACGGCATGGTGGCGACGCCGGATAACCAGTACATCATCACCCTCGCCGGCAATGGCACCGCCTATCTCTACGACGCCACCGCGGACACCTACACCGCCAGCCGCCTGTTGTTCGGCACGACCGGAAACCCCATTCAGGGTTATTATGGCGTGCTGGGGGCCGGTCCCCAGGGCGCCTTCTACCTGGCCAACGGGCTGGTGTTGAATTCGGCCCTGGCCGTCATCGGCGGCACCGCCACACCCGGCGTGACCACCAACGGCGCCGTGCAGCGCAACATCGCAGCGGCGGCGCCCCTGAACGACCACCAGTTCGTTTTGATGACCACGCCGGTGCGGCAGAACATCACCACCGCCACGCGCGACGATTCCCGCGCCACTCTGCAAATCGTGGACCTGAACACCGGCAACAGCACCCTGGCGGGTGTGGCGCCCGAAAATCCCGTGAACACGGCGCTCGGCACCACGCGCATCAACGTCACGCCGCGCCAGATGGTGGTGGACTCCAAAGGCACCGCCTACGCCATCTCGCTTTCGGGTCTCAGCGTGATGCCGCTGAGCACCCCCCCGGCGCCGCAGATCGCGGCCGGCGCGCGCGGCATCCTGAATTCCAGCGACGGCACGCAGAACATCCGCCCGGGTTCCTTCATCACCATCACCGGAACCAACCTGGCCTCCACCGCCGTGGCCGATCTTCTGCCCCCGCCCACCGTGTTGGGCGGCACCTGCGTGACGTTCAACGATATCGCGCTGCCCCTGCTCCAGACCTCCAGCGGGCAGATCCAGGCCCAGGTACCCGATACCCTGGCCACCGGAACCAATGTGGTGGTAGTGCGCTCGCTCGCCACCGCGCAAGCCAGCGATCCCCTGCTGGTCACGGTGCAGAAAGCCGCCCCGGGACAGCCCAGCCAGGGCTCGTCCGGTTCCGGCGGATCCGTCCTGCAGCGCTACACGCCGCCGCGGCGCATCCCCATGCCCACGCCGGTCCCGCAGCGGCGCGGCAGTTCCTAAACCGGGCCGGCTTCCCTCACGGGTGGCCCAGGTAATCCATGCGGCCGCCATCCACCGTCAGCACCTGCGCCGTCACAAATCCGGACCGCGGCGAGACCAGAAACGCCACCGCCTCGGCGATGTCCTCCGGCTGCCCCACCCGCCGCACCATCGCGCGCCGCGAGAGGTCCTCGATCACGCCGCGCATCTGCTCTTCGCTGCGCCCGTTGGCCGCCATGTCGGTCAGGATGTAGCCCGGCGCCACGGCGTTCACCGTGATGCCCTCCGGCCCCAGTTCCATGGCGAAGCGCCGCGTCAGCGTGATCACGGCGGCCTTGGTGGCGGCGTAAAACGTCGTGCCCGTGAGGGCCGTGCCGTGCGCCGCAATCGAGGTCAGGTTCACGATGCGCCCGTAGCGCCGCTGCCGCATGCCCTCCACGAACGCGCGGGTGACGTACACCAGGCCGTCCACGTTGGTGCGGCGCATGCGGTCCATCTCGCGGAAGTCGAAGTCCCCCAGGTCGCCCTGGCGGAACAGCCCGGCGTTGTTGACCAGAATGCTCACCGGGCCAAGCTGCTCCTCAATCTGCGCCGCCATCTCCCGCACGCGCCCGGTTTCGGCCACATCCGCCTGCACCGCCGTCGCGCGCCCTCCGGCGGAGCGGATTTCTTCGGCCAGCGATTCGGCCTCCGCCTTCCGCTGCTGATAATTGATCGCCACGGCGGCGCCCTCCCGAGCCAGGCGCAGCGCAATGGCCCGGCCCAGTCCGCGCGAGGCGCCCGTCACCAGCGCCACCTGGTCCCGCAACTCCATCTCTGTCAGCTCCATGCCACCGACAATGAACCGCCGTGCTATGATTTGTCAACCGAAACTATGAAACGCGTACTGATTGCTGCTGCATTCGTCGTGTGCATGGTCGCCGCTTTTCGCCGGGATGCCGCCAGCCAGTCCAGCCTGGTGCACGAACTGGCGCCCGGCGTCTATTTCCGGGAAGCCGAGCCAGCCAAGCGGATCATCGCCAACACCGGCTGGGTGGTCTTCCGGGATTACGTGCTGGTCATCGACGCCAATTACCCCTGGGGCGCCCGCGCCATTCTTCCGGACATCAAGAAGACCACCGACAAGCCCATTCGCTTCGTTTTCGACACTCACTATCACGCCGATCACGCCTTCGGCGATAGCGTCTTCGTAGATGCCGGGGCAACCATCGTCTGCTCCCAGGAGTGCACCGCGGAATCCCTGCGCAAGAATCCGGACCAGTGGAACAACGACAAGGGTACCGGCGACTACAGCCTGAAGCCCTACCGGCTGGAGCATCCGCAGATCAGCTTTCAGGGCCGCATGGTGCTGGACGACGGCACGCACCGCGTGGAATTGATTCGTGTCGGCCCCGGGCATACCATCGGCGACTCCGTGGCCTGGCTGCCCAAGGAGCGCATCCTGTTCACCGGCGACCTGGTGGTGAATCGGCCCGGCAATAACCTGGCTGATCCGGACGCCGACCCCGACGGCTGGGTGCGCGCGCTGGACGATCTGGCCATGCGGCCCGTGGCCATCGTCATCCCGGGCCACGGCGCGCAGGGCACCGCGGACGCCATCCGCGGCGACCGCGACTACCTGGCCGACATGATCCAGCAGGTCCGCAGCGGCATCGCCCGCGGCGCCTCGGCCGAGGAACTGGCCGGCGAAATCCAGCTCACCCAGCACAAACCCTGGGGCGAGAACGAAAACAGCAACAAGGTTTCCATTCGCGCCATCTACGCCAAGCTGAAGAAGTAAGCTGAGAGCGGATGGCTGCTGGCGGACGGCTCCCGCGAGCGCTCACTCCCGCAGAATCTCCAGGGGCCGCAATCTCAACAGCCGCGCTCCCGCCAGCCAGCCCGCCGCGTTGGCGATGAGCACGGCGCCGGCCACCGCGGCCAGGGCCGCCCCCCAAGGCAGGCGCAGCGCTTCCTCCGTGAGGCGCCGCAGCAGGAAATCTGCAAACAGGCCGCCCAGCAGCACGCCGATACCACCCGCCGCCCCGCCCAGAATCACGAACTCGAGCAGAAAAATCGCCGTCACCCGGCGCGGCGTGGCGCCCAGCGTCTTCAGCACCGCTATCTCGCGTGTGCGCTCGAAGCGCGTGCCCGCCACGCTCGAGGCCAGAATCAGCACGCCTGCGGCAATCGGGAAGAGCGCCAGAAACTCCACCACGGCGGCGATCTGATCCACGAAGCTCTCGAGCAGCGCGGCCGCACCCGCCAGGTTCATGCTGGCCACCTCCGGAAAGTCGCGGAAGAGCGCCTCTTCTACCGCGTCTAGCCGTTCCGGCGCCACGTGGAGGGCCGCGTTGTAAATCAGCGGCAGGCCGGCGGCCGCGGACCGGTTCAAGGTCAGGTTGTAGGGCAGCGCGGCCGGCCCCGCCAGCCGGTGCACGCAGGCGACTCGCGCTCGCACCGTCTTTCCCCCGGCCACAAACTCCAGCGCGGCCCCGGGAGCCGCTCCCATCAGACGGGCGGTCTCCTCGGAAAGCGAGGCTTGCGGAGCCGGATCGTCCGCCGCCCACCAGCGACCCCGCAGCACCTGCATGCCGGCGGCAGGTTGGTCCGCATACGTGGCGTACCACATGCGGCGCGCGCCGCTCTTCTCCACCGGCACGCCGTTGACCGTCTGCAACGTGAGCACGGCCAGCGGAAAAAACTGCGGCGCTTCCAGCACCCCTCCGAGCGCGGCCAGGCGTGCGGCTATGGCCGCCCGCCGCCCGGCGCCGATATTGAGCAGCAGCAGGTTGCCGCTTCCGGCCGGCGAGCGGCGCAACACGTCGCGCACCAGCGAGGCCTGCAACAGCCAGGTGGCGAAGGGAAACATCACCCCCAGCCCCAGCGCCACCAGCACCGCGCGGGCATGGTTGCCCGGGCGGTAGACGTTGGCGATGCCGTGCCGCCAGGCCGGGGAAAGGCCCCGGGAAGCGCGCCCCAGCAGCCCGCGCAGCGCCCGCAAAAGCAGCCATCCGGCGGCTGCCAGACCCGCCGTTCCCGCGCCCAGCGCCGCCGCGAACCATCCGGCCATGCGCCAGGAACCGCTGAGCCAGGCGGCCACCGCGCCCAGTGCCGCTCCCGCCGCGAGCCCGGCGCCTAGCGCGGCCGGAGAGCGCATCCAGGAGCGCGCCCGCCCGCTACCGGCCTCGCGCATCTCCCGGCGCAGCACCAGGGCCGGGGGCACCGTGCGGATGCGCAGCAGCGGCGGCAAGGCGCACAGCAGGGTTGCCGCCAGGCCCGTCGCCAGGCTGGCCGCCACGGCATCCCAGCGCCACTCGAGCGCGGCACCCACCAGCGCGTACGCCGGAATCAGCCGCGGCGCCGCCTGCTGCGCCACCGCGCCCAGTCCGATGCCCAGCAGGCTGCCCGCCAGGCCCAGGCCGGCGGTCTGGAGCACGTAAATACGCAGCACCTGCGCCGAGCGCGCCCCCAGCGACTTCATCACCGCGATCGAGTCCAGGCGCTGCTCCAGGTGCGCGTGGATGGCCACCGCCACGCCCAGCGCTCCCACCAGCAGCGCCATCAGGCTCACCAGGCTCAGGAATGCGGTGGCCAGTTCGACAATCCGCGCCAGCGTGGGGTCCGGTTCGCGGAAGTCCAGCACCTTGGCCTCCGGAAAGGCCCGCTCGATCTCGGCGCGCACGTCGGCCACCTGACGCGGGTCCGGCAGGCGGAACAGGATGCGGTGCGCCGCCCGCCCGCCGAAGCCCAACAGGCCGCTGCGCTCCAGCGCTTCGCGGGTCAGAATCACGCGCGGCAGCGGATTGGGCAGGGTCACGAAGCGGTCCGGCTCGGCCGCGATGACCCCCGCGATCCGGAACTCCTGCCCCGCCACGCGCAGCGTCCCGCCCGCCGCGCTCCCCAGCCGCCGCGGCAGATCTTCGGAGACCACCACCGCGTCCCCGGCAAGCACCCGCCGCAAGGGGATCCCGCCGCGCAAGGCAAGCGCTCCGTAAAACGGATAGACCTTGGGGTCCACGGCCTTGAGGGCCACCGCCTGCGGCGGCCCTCCGCCTGCCGCCGCGGCCATGGCGATCGTCTCGGTCACCGTGGTGGAGGCTACCCCGCGGCGCGCCAGCTCCTCCAGCACGGCGCTCTGCGCGGCATCCGGCGACTCGTGAACCCGCGCGGAAACATCGGCCGCGATCCACTGCCGCAGGTTGCGCCGCACCGTGGCCTGGAACGCGTCGCTCGAGCCCCGCACCCCGCTCACCGCCGCGATTCCGGCGGCCACCGAGAGCGCCACGAACAGAAACCTGCCGGGCGCCGCGTGCACCTCGCGCCAGGCGATTTTTCCGGCGGTCCACCAATAGGGGAACGGGCGCATGCGGTACGGCCCCTCCAGCTTAAACCAAATCCCCTGCGCGATAATCGTCGCTGAACCGATGGGGACTCGATGGGTGCTGGCCGCGCTGGTCGCAATCGCCTGGGGCATCGCGGCGGCGCAGCCGCCGGCCATTTTTCAGGAGGGCGTGCGCAACGCCGCCGGCCGCATCCCGCCTTCGCTCCCCGGCGGAGCCATCGCCCGCGGGGCACGCTTCACCATCGAAGGGGTGCGCTTCGCCGGCCTGCCCGGCCAGGTTCGGATCCGCGTAGCCGGCGCCGAAGCCCGCGTGCTGCGTGTCGAGCCCCGCACGGTGGAGGCTCTAATGCCCGCCGATGCGCCGCTGGGAGAAGCCGCCTTCACCGTCAGCCGCGGCGGCGAGACCAGCCGGCCGTTCTCCCTGCGCGTCGTATCCGCGGCCTTCGGCATCTACAGCCGCAACGGCCGGGGCTGGGGGCCGGGTCAGATCGGCCAGGTGGATGCCTCCGGCCGGCGCCGGCCCAACTCTCCCGAGGCCGCTGCGCGCCCCGGCCAGACAATCGTGCTGCGCGGAACCGGATTGGGCGGCATGCGTCCGCGGATTCTGGTGGGTGGCCAGCCCGCTCCCGTAGCTTGGGTGAAACCCGCGGCTGGCGAGGCAGGCATCGAAGAGGTCGCCGTGCGCTTGCCGGAGCGTGCCGCCGAAGGTTGTTGGGTTCCCGTCGCCGCGCTCGCGGGCGGCTACGCGAGCAACACGGTGACCGTCGCCATCCGGCGCGGCGGAGGCCCCTGCATCCCGCCCGCGGACTGGCCCCAGCCGCTCGCCCCGGGCCGTAAGACTGCCGGCCTGCTGTTCCTGGCCCGCGCGTTCCTGCACGCCGAGTTCACCCCCGGCGTGCCCTCCGCCGCCATCAACGACGAAGGCGCGGCAGTCTTCCTGGAGGCCGAACCCGGCGAGGACCTGCTGCTGCCCATCCACCTCGCCCCGCCCTCCGGAACCTGCACGGCTTATACCGGCCTGTATGAATCCGCGGGCGGCTTTACCTCCACCCTGCTGGGTATGCTGCTCGAAAACGTGCGGGGCCGCGGCCTGGATGCCGGCGCTTCCATCGCGCTCAACGGAGCCCGCGCGGCGCGCACCTTGCCCGCCGCCCGCCGTACCCAGGGCTTCTACGGCGCCCTGCTGGGGAGCGAAACCCCGGGAGGCCGCGCCAGACCCCTGTTCCTCGATCCCGGCAGTTACCAGGCCACCGCCCCGGGGGGGCCCGGCGTGGGCCCCTTCCGCGTCTCGCTGAACATGCCGCGGCCCTTCTCCTGGACCAACGAGGACCGGCTGGAGACCATCGACCGCGCCCGGGGCTTCACGGTGGAATGGCAGGGTCTGGCGCCCACCGCGCCGCTGGGCATCCTGGCAGTCAACGTGGATCCGCGGACCACCGCCATGGCCGCCTGTTTCTGCGTTGCCGCCCCCGGAAGCCGCGGCTTTCACGTCCCTCCGGCGATGCTGGCCAATCTCCCCGCCGCGGCGCCGCCCGCCGGCCTGCCGCTCAGCATGCTCTTCGTGGGCTCCCTGGGGAGCGCCCAGCCCATGCAAGCCCGCGGCCTCGACCAAGGTGCCGCGGAAACGCTCGTGATTCGCGGCCGCGAAGCCCGCTTCCGCTGAACCGCCGCGCCCTTACGGCGCGATGGCCACTGTCAGGTTCTGCTGGCTCGAGGCGTTCCCCACCGTCACCACCACCGGCTGGTTGCCCGCGGTGACGCTCGCCGGCACCACGGCGTTCACCTGGAACACGCCGGCCACCACGCCGGGCACCGCGCCGAAATAGCGGATGTCCGTGGGAGCCACGCTGACGCCCCCGATGCTCACGGCATACCCGAGGTGCGGTTTGGGGTAGGTGCTGGACGCCACCAGTCCGTCCACCCCGGGTGGATCCGTCTGGCCTTCGCCCGTGCCGAACAGCACGATGATGTCGCCCGGATGGGCGGGGTTGCTCGACGAATTGGGGGTCCCATCCTGGTTATAGATGGCGCCCTGCCCGCGGCCGGTGTAATCCGCCGAGAAAAGCCCCGGCGCCGACGGGTTCACGTTCACCGTGATGGGCGCGGAAGACTGCCCCCCATACTGCGCCACCACCTGCACCGTGCTTTGTCCGGCCACCTCGTAAGGCACAATGCCGTTCACCTGCGTGGCCGAGGCATAGGTGATGGGCGCCAGCGTGTTGTTGAACAGCACCCGCGCCCCGCCGCTGTTGGTGTCCAGCAACTGGCCCGAGGAGCCGAACGTCGCGCCGGCAGGATTCTGCGGCCCGATCCCGGAGCCGAAGGCGGCAAACACCATACCCGGGGAAACCGCCCCCGGCGCAAAGCTGGCGGCGTTGGCCAGCGCGGCCAGCGCGATGGCCGCGGCGGAGCCCGTTGAGAAGCCCGCATAGCGGGCCGCGAAACTGTGGCCGTGGACGCGCCCCAAGGCGGTGCCTTTGATCGGCGAAAACGCGCTCTGGAAGGCGCCCTTGGTGACCGGGAAGTTGCCGGACATGGTCGAGCCGCTCACGTACACGTTCCCGGACGTGTCAATGGCCATGCCGGCGATCAGGTCGTCTCCGTTCCCGCCCAGGTACGTGCCGTACTTCATCGCGTTGCCGGCCGGGGTGAGCTGCACCACGAAGCCGTCCCCAAGCTGCTCGAAGGCGTTCTGCCCGCCGCTGCCGCCGAACGTTTTCTGCGCTGCGTCGGCGCTGAGCGGAAAATCGGGCGAGTTCGTCTGGCCCGCCACGTACACGTTTCCGCCGGCATCCACGGCGATTGCCGCGCCCGTGTCGTCCCCCTTGCCGCCCAGGAAGGTCGAAAACACGAGCCCCGACAGATCCGGCTTGAGCTTGGCTACGAAGGCGTCCCCCAGCAATTCGTCCACGCCGCTGGCCGGCGAATACGGGCCGTTGTGCTTGCTTTGCAGCACGCCCTGGGTCAAGGGGAAGTCGTGGTAGGAAGTCGTGCAGCCGGTCACGTACACGTTGGCCGAGGCGTCCAGGGCCAGTGCCGCGATGGCGTCATCGCCCGTCCCGCCCAGGTAGGTGGCGGCCAGCAGCTTCGAGCCGTCCGCGCTGAGCTTGGCCACGAAGCCGTCGCCCAGGTTGAAGAAGACGTTGTTGATGGTGTCCGGGCCGCCGTACCTGGTCTGGGAAGCGCCCGCCGTCACCGGAAAATCCGGCGAGAGCGTGTACCCGGCGATATACGCGAAGCCGTTGGCGTCCACGGCGATGGCCAGAGGCGCATCGTCCAGCCGCCCGCCGATGTAGGTGCCGTAAATCAGTTGTGCGGCCGGGGTGGCCGCCGCCGGGTTCAGCTTAACCACGAAGGCGTCGCCGGCGATGAACGCCTGGAAGTTGTGCGGGTCGGGCAGCGTGGGCTCGCCGCCGCTGCCCGCCAGGTCCGCCTGGTACGCGTTGGCGCTTATCGGGAAGTTGTTCCGTGAGAGCGTAGTTCCGGTGACGTACACCATGCCCGAGGCATCCACGGCGATGGCCGTGCCGGCGTCATCCTGGGTGCCGCCCAGGTACGTGCCGTACAGCAACTGGCTGCCCTGCGGGTTGAGTTCCGCGACGAAGGCATCGCCGGTGATCAGGCGTACATTCCCTCCAGAACCGCCGAATTTCGCCTGGAGGGCGTTCTTTACCGGGAAGTTATCGGAATTCGTGCAGCCGGTAACCCAGGCATTCCCGGAGGTATCCACGGCCAGGCCCATGGCGATGTCGTCTCCCCTGCCGCCCAGGTAGGTAATGTAGACCGGGGTCCCGGAGGGGCTGAACTTGGCCACGAAGGCGTCGCCGGTCATGAAGTTCACGGTCTGTCCGCCGTAGGCCGACTGGGATACGCCGCTGGTCACGGGCAGGTCCTGTGACGTGGTGTAGCCGGCGACGTACATATTTCCGGAAGAATCCGCGGTGACGGCGCGGGCCGCGTCGTTGCCGGTGCCGCCCAGGTAGGTCGCAAAGCTGAGCGCCGGGTCGATCACTAGCGTGCGCTGCCGGTCGTACGCCCCGAGCGCGAAGGCCACCGTTCGCTTGCCCACCAGCCGAAAGCGGCCTGCCACCTCCCGGCGCTCCCCGGCAATGGTCTGATAGACCACCGGCTTCTCCCAGCGCGCCTCGCCCGCCGGCGTGGAGACCAGCAGGCTGCCGCCGGGCTCCAGGCGCACCCCGTCCGCGCCCTCCAGCCGGAATCGTATGCGGTCCGGATCCGCGCCCGGCCGGACCAGGAAGTCGTACTCCAGCGTTCCCCCCGCGCCGTAGAAGGCCAGGTCCACGCCCTGGTACACGCCGCGGTAGGTGACCCGCCCGTAGGAGTCGACGCCGGCCAACCACCCGGAGGGATCTTGACCCCGGAGATAGGTGGTGCGGACGGCCAGCGGATCGGAAGGCTCCAGCCGCGCGCCGCGATTCGCCCCTATCAGGTTCATGCGGATGCGCGCAGACGTGCGCCGCGACAGATCGCTCCAGAACAGCGCGGAGCCCGAGGGCTCGAGCGCCAGGGCATAGTTCGGGCCGCGGGCCACAAACCGGGTAGACGGGGACGCCTGGCCGCGATTCTCCTCAAACCGCAGCGGCAGCCTTTCCAGAAACGCCGGAGCCCGCACTGCCGCCGGCGCTGTCCCCGCAAATAAGCTGGCCAGCACAAGCCGGCCCATCCATTTGAAGCGCCTCATTGGTCCCTTTTCCTCCGAATCTGACAGCCCAATGTCTCCGAGCCGCGACCGTGAGGGAGCGGGGCATTGTCCCGCAGGCTCACAGATTGCTCGCAGTGTATCATTCCGCCGGCGCACGTTCTGCGCCGGATTGTGCCGCAACTCACGCCCGGCCCGGCCGCGGCGCAGTTTTCGGATAAAATTGTCCCTTCGGGAGCATACACCATGCCACGATACTGGCTGATTCTGGCCCTCAGCGCTCCACTCGGAGCGCAGCTTGCACCCGCCAACCTGCGCTGCGAATACCTCCGCAATCCCATGGGCGTGGACGTGCGCCAGCCCCGCCTCTCCTGGGTCTTGGAGCACCAGGCGCGCGCGCAGGCGCAGACGGCATACCAGGTCCTGGTTTCCTCCAAGCCTGACGCGTCCGCGGGCGACGAATGGGACAGCGGGAAAACCGCCAGTCCGCAATCCACCCAGGTGGTCTACGCCGGAAAATCTCTCCAGAGCGGCCGCACCTACTACTGGAAGGTGCGCTACTGGGACAAAGACGGGAAGCCTTCACCCTTCAGCCCCGTGGCGCGCTTCGATACCGGGTTGTTCGACCGCGCCGGCTGGCACGGCCGGTGGATCGGCGGCGCGCACCAACTGCGCACCGAATTCACGCTGGCCGCCCGGCCCCTGCGGGCGCGCGTCTACCTCTGCGGCCTGGGCTACTCCGAACTGTGGATCAACGGCCGCCGCGTGGGGCGCCGCGTGCTCGATCCCGCCTGGACTACCTACGAGAAGCGCGTGCTCTACTCCACCTACGATGTGACCGACCTGCTGCAACCTGGGGCCAACGCCCTCGGCGTGATGCTCGGGGAAGGCTGGTTCCAGTCGCGCGCCCTGCTGCTCCAGCTCAACGTGGAACTGGAGGGCGGCCGGAAGACGGAAGTGGTGAGCGACGGCTCCTGGAAAGGCGCGGCCGGACCCATCGTTTCCGACAGCGTCTATGACGGTGAGGTCTACGACGCCCGCCGCGAGACTCCCGGCTGGACCCGCCCCGGCTTCGACGCCGGCGAGTGGCAGCCCGCCGCCGTGGTCCAGGCACCCGCGGGCGTGCTCTCGGCCGAAATGATGCCGCCCATCCGGAAAGTGGATACCCTGGTGCCCCTCCGCCTCACCAGCCCGCGGCCCGGCGTCTACGTCTACGACATGGGGCAGAACTTCAGCGGCTGGGTCGAATTGCGGGTGCGCGGACCGCGCGGCGCGCGCGTGCGCCTCCGCCACGCCGAACTGCTCTACGACAACGGCATGCTCAACGTGGAGAACCTGCGCAAGGCCAAAGCCACCGACGAATACATCCTCAAAGGCGGCGAGGAAGAGGTCTGGGAGCCGCGCTTCACCTACCACGGCTTCCGCTACGTGGAGTTGACCGGGTTTCCGGGCGCGCCCAAGCTCGATACCATTCGCGGGAAAGTGGTGCATTCGGACGTCCGGCCGGCGGGCGGGTTCATCGCCTCCAGTCAGATCCTCAACCAGATCCAGCGGCTCATCCTGTGGGGCATCACCAGCAACCTGGAAAGTGTTCCGACCGACTGCAACCAGCGCGACGAGCGCATGGGCTGGATGGCCGACGCGCACCTCTACGCCGAAAGCGCCATGTGGAACTTCGATATGCCCGCGTTCTACACCAATTTCCTGCGGGACATCCGGGACATCCAGAGGCCGGACGGCACGGTCACCGACACCGTGCCGCACCGCTACGGCCGCCGCCCCGCGGACCCCGCCTGGGGTGCGGCCTATCCGCTGATTGCCTGGTACATGTACGAGCACTACGGCGACCGGCGCATCCTGGCAGAGCACTTCGACGGCATCAAGGCCTGGACGGATTATGAGCGGACGCGCGCCCGGGACGGCATCCTGAGCTACAGCTACTACGGCGACTGGGTGCCCATCGAGAAGACCCCCGGCGACCTGGTCTCCACCTTCTACTACTACTGGGACGCCGCGCTCACCGCCCGCATCGCGGAGATCCTGGGGAAGAGCGCCGAGGCCTCCACGTACCGGCAACTGGCGGACGAGATCCAAGCCGCCTTCAACCGCCGCTTTCTGAACCCGCAAACCGGCCTCTACGGCACCGGCACGCAGACCGCGCAGATCCTGCCGCTATTCCTCAACCTGGTTCCCCAGGACCAGCGCGGGCGGGTGCTGAGCGCGCTGCGCGACAACCTGGTCTACACCCACAACACGCACCTGACCACGGGCATCCTGGGCACCAAGTACCTAATGCCCCTGCTGACCCGCTCGGGCCACGCCGACCTGGCTTACGAACTGGCCACCCAGACCACCTACCCGAGTTGGGGCTACATGGTCGAGCACGGCGCCACCACCCTCTGGGAGCTCTGGCAGAACAAAACCGGCCCTTCCATGAATTCGCACAACCATCCCATGTTCGGCAGTGTGGGCGCGTGGTTCTACACGGCGCTCGCGGGCATCAATCCGGACCCGGAAAAACCGGGCTTCGAGCACGTGGTAATCGCTCCGCAGGTGGTGCGCGACCTGGAGTGGGCCTCGGGAACGGAGGAGACCATCCGCGGGACCGTATCCTGTTCCTGGCGGCGCGGCGATCACTCGCTGCGCATCGAGGTCACCATCCCGGTGGGCAGCACCGCCGAAGTGCACATCCCCAAGCTGGGGATGTCGGACGTGCGTCTCACCGAATCCGGCAACCCCGTCAGCGGGGCAAAAGAGACGGAGCAGGATCTGGTGGTGCCGGTTGGCTCGGGGAGCTATACGTTTGAGCTGACGGGCTCATAGCCGGAGCGCTCTCGCCGGAGGGGCCGTCCGCGTACGAATGATTGCGCCGGTAAATCACATAACAGAAGCCCGCCAGGATCAGAAAGGGCGGCGCGCCCAGAATCACGATGCCCAGGTTCAACAGCCGGGCGCGCGCCGCGCTTTGCGCTTCCGCCGTGCGGAAGCACATCACGCACTGCCCCCAGCCCTGGACGGCCGCCAGCGCGGCCAGCGCCAGCAGGCGCTTCATCGCGCCAGCCTCATGTGCACCAGCCGCATAGAGTCCGGCAGGAACAGCAGCAGCATGAGGATAATGCACATGATCAGGATGGGGAACAGCGATAGGAACAGGCTGAAGCGCTCGAACTTCAGGTGCATGAAGTAGCCGATGATCAGCATCGCTTTGATGACCGAAAGACCCAGCAGGGCGGTCAGCATGATCAGCACCGGAAGCTGCTCATAGGTCAGGAAGACTTCCAGGCCCGTGATGGCCAGCAGCGCGATCCAGACGTTGAGGAACGTTTTCGTGGTCACGCCTACGGCGGCGACGGCTTCTTCGGCTTCGTGGCTCATAAGGATTCCTCTCAGATGCGGGCCGACATCAGGTAGACCAGCGGGAAGATGAACATCCACACCAGGTCCACGAAGTGCCAGTACAAGCCGCTGACCTCCACGTCCTCGGCTTTGAACTTGCCGCGGCCTACGCCGGCGGCGATGATGCCCAGGTAGATGACGCCGCAGATCACGTGCGTCATGTGCAGGCCGGTCAGGGTAAAGAAGGTGCCCCCGAACAGCGGGACGTCCATGGGATTCCCGAAGATGGTGATGTGCTCGTTATTGATCAGGTTCAGCCACTCCCGCAGGTGCAGGACCACGAACGCGAGGCCGCCGGCCATGGTGGCCAGGATCCAACCCACCGTGGCCTTCCGGTTGCCGTGGTTCATCGTGTGTACGCCCATCACCATGGTCAGGCTGCTCGAGAGCAGCACGAAAGTCATGATGCTGGAGAAAACGATACTGGGCGAGAAGTGGAACGGCGTGGGCCAGTTGGGCGTGGACACGCGCAGGTACGTGTAGGCCATCAGCAGGGCCGAAAACGTCAGCGCGTCCGAGACCACGAACAGCCACATCCCGAACTTCTTGGAATTGACCGCGTAAGGAGAGCGTCCCCCCTCCCAGAGCGACGTCACCGCGGCGTTAGCTTGGGACGACATGAGCGCATTTACCCCCAGAACAGGAATAGAACCATCAGGTAGACCCAGAGACCATCCAGGAAATGCCAATACAGGGCGCTGACCTCCACCACCGTGCGTTTGCCGGGCCCCAGTTGCAGGCGCAGGGCCTGCACGCTTACCCAGATCAAAGCGACGACACCGCCCAACAGGTGAATCCCGTGCGCGGCCGTGAAGACGTAAAAGAAAGAGCTGCTCGGATTGGTGGCTACGAAGATGCCGGCCTCCTTCAGCTCATGCCAGGCGTACGCCTGCCCCAGCAGGAAGAGCATGCCCAGCACCGTGCCGGCCGTCCAGTAGCGGTTGAACTCCCCGCGCCGGCCGGATTTCAGGCGGCGGCGCGCGAGTTCCAGCGCCGCGCTCGAAGCCACCAGCACGGCGGTGTTGGCGAAAAGCACGTGCGGCAGGGGCAGCGCGTTCCAGTCGTTGGACATCCCCCGCCGCACCACGTAAGCGCTGGTGAGCGCCGCGAACATCATGGTGATGGCCGCCAGCAGCACCACCATGCCCGTCAGGGAGGCGCGGCGCGAAGTGCCCCTGCCCCCTGGCCCGCCGCCCCCGAAATCGCCGGCATCCGGCGGAAGGGGCGGGCCCTTGACAGCATCCTTTGCGAGTGACCCAGGCATGTTCTTATTATCCCCGGCGGGGATGCGGCGGCTCTAGTGGCTCACCGCGGCCGGATCCGTCTGCATCACATAGTCCTTGGCTGCCCCAGGGACGCTGTATTCGTAAGCCCCGTGATACACCACCGGATGGTGCCCGCCGAAGTTGTCAAACGGCGGCGGAGAAGGAATCGTCCATTCGAGCGTCGTCGATTCCCAGGGATTGTCGGTGGCCTTCGCGCCCTTCTTCAGACTCCAGAACAGGTTGAAGAGGAACAGGAGTTGCACCGCCGCCGTGAAATAGGCGGCATGCGTCATGAAGGTGTGCACCGGCATCAGGCTGTTCATGAACTCGAAGTTGGTGAAGTCCGCGTAGCGCCGCGGATTACCCGCGATGCCCAGGAAGTGCATCGGCGTGAAAATGGCGTACACGCCCAGGAAGGTCAGGTAGAAGTGGATCTTGCCGATGGTCTCGTTCATCATCCGGCCGAACATCTTGGGGAACCAGTAGTAAGTGCCCGCGAACATGCCGAAGATGGCCGCCACGCCCATGATCATGTGGAAGTGGCCCACCACGAAGTAGGTGTCGTGGAAGTAGAGATCCAGCGACGGCTGGCCCAGGAAAATGCCGCTCAACCCGCCGGTGACGAACAGCGACACGAAGCCCAGCGCAAACATCATGGCCGTGGTGAAGCGGATCTTGCCCCCCCACAGCGTGCCGATCCAGTTGAAGGTCTTGATGGCCGAAGGCACCCCGATGGTCATGGTCAGCACGGAAAAGGCGAAGGCCGAATACGGGCTCATACCGCTCATGAACATGTGATGGCCCCACACCAGAAAGCCCAGGAAGCCGATCGCCAGGATGGCGTAAATCATCGCGCGGTAGCCGAAAATCGGCTTTCGCGAAAAGGTCGAGAGTAACTGCGAGGTGACCCCCATGCCCGGCAGGATGGCGATGTACACCTCGGGATGGCCGAAGAACCAGAACAGGTGCTGCCACAGCAGCGGCGAGCCGCCCTTGTGGTTCAGGATCTGGTCGCTGACCACCAACCCCGCCGGAATGAAGAAACTGGTCCCCGCCGTCCGGTCCAGCAGCAGCAGGATGCCCGCCGCCAGGAGCACCGCGAAGCCGAACAGGCCCAAAATAGCGGTGACGAACCAGGTCCAGCAGGTCAGCGGCATGCGCATCAGGGACATGCCCTTGGCCCGCAGGTCCAGGGTGGTGGCAATGAAATTGATCGCCCCCATCAGCGAAGCCCCGCAAAATATCGCGATACTGATGATCCACAGCGTCTGGCCCATGCCCTCGCCCGGTCCCGAAATGCGCCCCACTCCGGAGAGCGGTGGATAGGCCGTCCAGCCCGATAGCGGGGCGCCTCCCTGTACGAAGAAAGCCGCCACCATCACCACCAGCGCCAGGAAGGTGGTCCAGAACGAGAGCATGTTCAGCGTCGGGAAGGCCATGTCTTCGGCGCCGATCTGGATGGGCAGAAAATAGTTGCCGAAACCGCTCTGGGGCGCTGTGGTCAGCACGAAGAACACCATGATCGTGCCGTGCATGGTCATCAGCGAGAGATACAGCTCCGGCGTCATGATTCCACCGGCCGCGGCCGTCGGCCACAGCTTTTCGAACCACCCGACCTTCATGTCCGGGTGGACCATGTGAAAGCGCATGAGCAAGGAAAGGGTCATGCCGAGCAGGACCGAGAACAGGGCCAGGAAGTAGTACTGAATTCCGATGACCTTGTGGTCCTTGCTGAAGACGTATTTACCGATGAAGCTGGTGGGCGCGTGATGCGCGCTGTGTACTTCCGGTGAAGACATATCATCTCCCCATCGGGAACGGGACAATGCCCGTCGGCTGGCTGGAATCGGGGCCCGGGTGCGACATTACTTCTGGGCTAGCTGCTCCTGTTTCCACTTCTCGAAATCCGCTTCGGACATCACCTGAAGCACGCTGCGCATCTGGAAATGGCCCAGGCCGCACAACTCCGAGCAGGGAATTTCGTAGGTGCCGATCTTGTCGGCGGTGAAGTGGAAAGGGATCTCCATGCCGGGAACCAGGTCCTGCTTGAGGCGCAGCTCCCGGACAAAGAAATTGTGGATCACGTCGCGCGTGTGCAGAATGAGCTTGATCGGCTTGCCGACCGGCACTTTCAACGACGCACTGACGAGGTCGTCCTTGGCGGCCGGATCGTGGTCGTCCAGGCCGAACGGGTTGCCGCCCGCGTCGTTGATCAGTTTCAGGTCCGTGCGCCCGAACTTGCCGTCCGGGCCGGGATAGCGGAACGACCAGGCGAACTGCTTGCCCAGCACCTCGATAGGGATCGCGTCGGCGGGCGCCTCAGTCCAGTGCACTTCCGCCCAGATGCGCGTGCCCATCAGCACCAGACCGATGAACAGCACCGCGGTGGCGCTGGTCCAGAGCGTCTCCAGCTTGTTGTTGCCGTGCAGGTACGAGGCGCGGCGGCCGTCGTCCCGAAAACGCACGATCACGTAGCCCAAAGCCACTTGCGCAGCGAAGAAAATAATGCCGGTCACCACCAGGGTCCGCAGAAATTGCTCGTCATACTGCAGACCGTGTTGCGAGATGGGGAGGGGAAACCACCAGGTCTTGGCGACAAAGAAATAACAGATTACGACAGTGAGTACCCAGACGACGGGGCCGAGCAGCATCAGTCAGGCTCCTTCAACGCAGACTTCCGCCTCGGAGTTCCAAGGTGTGAATGACCTTATCACAAGCTCTGGGGGATTCGCAACAGCGCGGCGCGGAAAATTTTGCGGATCGTTCGCGGAGCATGTGCCGCCCCAAAAACACAAACCGCCCGCGTGCCGTCGCGGGCGGAGGTATGCCGTCAAGGAGTGTAGGATCGCCGGCGCTAAAGCACCGGAGGCAGCGTCAGTGACGCCTTGCTGAGAGCCTTCTGTAAGACCAACACGGCGTCCTCATCCGAAATACCCCGCGCGATGGAGATCTCGGTCACCAGCATGTGCCGGGCCCGATCCAGCATTTTCTTTTCGCGGAAGGAGAGCGGCTTGTCGCCCTGCAGCAGCAGCAACCCCTTCATCACCTCGGCCACCTGCATCAGGTTGCCGCTCTGCATCTTCTCCGTGTTTTCCTTGAACCGGTTCTTCCAATCCGCATTGCAGCGGCACGTGCCGCTGGACAGAAAAGAAAGAATGCGCGAAATCTCGTTGGTTTTCGAGATTTTTCGCAGCCCGATGTTCTCCACGTTCGAGAACGGGACCATCACGGTCATGCTGCTGTAGACGAATCGTAAAAGATAGAACTTCTCGAACTGGGCACCAAAAGATCGCACGCTGATGTTTTCCACCGTGCCAATCCCTTGATTCGGATATACTACCTTTTCACCGATCTGAAAGGTCATACGGGGTCCCCCACAAACCACCGCTGCTGAGTTGTTGTTGCGAATTACTGTTGTGAAACTGCGATGGTACTGCGGTTAACAACTCTTGTCAAGAGTTACAAGCCCACAAGACGGCCTGAAATCGCCAGATTCGAGTGAATTCTGGGCGAACAAAAAACGAAATGAAACATCTGCTACCGCCCTGCTGTAACGTACCTCACCGTCTCATTACCACCTATCGGCGGTGGTTGTCCCTTTGGGGGCTGATGCACCTCCCACTGGTGGTAGCTTGCCGTCAGGCGTTGGGCGTCAGCAAGCCGCGTACGTAGGCCAGGTTCCGGGCCATATCGGCGTCTACCGAACCACTGGGGCAGTCGGTTTCCAGGTTCGCGAAATCCGTGAAACCGATTTCCTGGATGGCCGCCACAACGCCCGGAAAATCAATTTTGCCCTCGCCCAAGTAATGCGGGTTATCTTTCAAATGCATCTGGCAAATGCGCGCCGCACCCAGCCAGCGGATTTCCCGGACTACATCAAATCCCGCCAGCGTGGAATTGCCGACGTCGTAATACACCTTCACAGCCGGCGAGGCCGCGCGCTCCATGATCCGAACGTTATCCTCGGCGGAAATCGTGTTCTCCAGTCCCAGGAGCACCCCGGCCTTTTCGGCCTGGGGGCCCAGGTCTTTCAACAGATCCGCCACATAGTCCATCTCCCCGCGGCTGGAAAGCGCGCTCTTGCCGAAAAAGGGCAGCAGCATCACGCGGGCCGCCAGTTTCCCCGTGATGGGGATACCCTGGGCCACCCATTTCTGGCCCAGCGGGTCGTTTTTCAGGGAATTGACGTGCAGGATGTCAAGGCAGGTGCCCGCCAGCGCGATGTGCTGGGCGCGGGCTGCCTCCAGGTATTGCTGCTGGATCGCGGAGTGGTCCAGGGGCAGCCTGCCGTCCACCGGTCTGCGGCCCAGACTGACCTCCACTCCTTCGAAGCCCAGGCGCCGGGCCAGCGCCACGGCTTCCACCTGGCCGGTCTTGCGCAGGTTCCAATCGGTCACACCGATTTTCGGGCCACGGCGGGAACGGGAAGTGGCCCGGAGCATCGCAGGGCCCAGAAGCGCGCCCTGCAGAAAGGTTCGGCGTTGCATGAGCTTTCCGTGCCCTCAGGATAGCATCGGGCCCGGAGCCTTACAGGCGGGGTTCTTTCCGGACGGAGGCCTCCACGGGCTGCTCCGGACGGCGCTCCGCCAGCAGCAGCCGCCGCAGCGTACGCAAGTCGTTCAAAATCCGCCGGCTGGTGGTAATGTGGAGCGACAGCTTGGCCAGGTTGTAGGAAACCAGTTGCAGAGCCTCCTTGCGCCGCTCAGCGCGCTCGCTGACCGCGCGCGCAATATCCTCCTCCACCTCCTGGCGGACCTCTTCGATCGCCTCGGCGAGCAAATGGACGTACTCGTAGGAACCTTCGATGCTGTCAAACGGGGTCTCGGACTCGTAGCTCACAAGTTCCTCCGATCAGCACGGAACTCAGACAGTTCCTTATTCTCGCATAAAAGTTTGTAATACGCGTAAGGGAATTTTCGTACGGTTTAGTACGGTACCTCCCTTAGAGGGCCGCCACCAGCCTGGCCAGCAGGGCGGTCCGGTCGGCGATGCGGCTCACCAGGATGCTCTCCTGCGGTGCGTGGGCCCCCTCGCCGACCCCGCCCAGCCCGTCCAAAGTGGGAATGCCCAGGGCCGCCGTCAGGTTGCCGTCCGAGCCGCCGCCGGTCATGGATTCCTCGATTTCCACGCCCAGTTCGCGGCCCAGCGCCCGGGCGGTCTGGAAGAGCCGCACCACGCCGGCGGAGCGTTCCATGGGCGGCCGGTTCAGGCCCCCGGAAACATGGATACGGCAGCGCCGGTCGAAAGGACGTAGCGTATGAAACCGGCGGTCGAGCCCCGCGGCGTCCGCCAGTCGCTGGATGCGGATATCCACCTGCACCTGGGCCTCGGCGGCGATCACGTTGCTGCGCGTGCCGCCGGAAACCACCCCGGGATTCACCGTCAGGCCCCGCTCCAGGCGTGTGAAGCCGGCTATGCGGTCGATCTGGCGCGCCAGTTCCACGATGGCGCTGGCGCCGGCGGAAAAATCCACCCCCGCGTGCGCGGCCTGCCCCTGCACCGTGACCGTGTAGCCCCCCACGCCCTTGCGCGCGGTCTTCAGTTTGCCCGCCAGGCCCGTGCCCGGCTCCAGCACCAGCACGGCTTTGCTGCGGCGGGCGTTTTTCTCCGTGAGCGCGCGCGAGGACAGGCTGCCTACCTCCTCGTCGGAATTCAGTTGCAGCACCACGCGGCTGGCCACCGGGATCTCCAGCTCCCGCAGGGCCCGCATAGCGTAGAGGAAAAACGCGATCCCGGACTTCATGTCCAGCACCCCCGGACCCCACAGGCGGCCGGCGCGCTCCCGAAAAGGCATCCCCGCGAGCGTGCCCATGGGCCAGACCGTATCGGAATGGCCCAACGCCAGCACCTGCCCGTTCTTGGACTTCCCCGGCAGGTCGAATTCGCAGGTCATATGCCGGCCGAACTTCCCGCCGGGATGCGTCCGGACCCGGGCGAACGATCCCGCGGTGTCGCAGACCAGTTCGACGAAGCGGTTCACCGCCGCGGGATCGTCGCTGGGCGATTCGACCTGTACCATTTCCCGGATCAGCGCGATGATGGCCTTCTGTTGCTTGCGGATATGAGCGAGTAGCGAGTCCACGGCTGTTATAATAGCGGCTTCCATGCCGATCCTGGATATCAACGAGATCCGCCGGATCCTGCCGCACCGCTATCCCTTGCTGCTGGTGGACCGCATCGTGGAAATGGACGCAGAGCGCGTGGTGGGCATCAAGAACGTCACCAACACGGAGCCCTTCTTCAATGGCCATTTCCCGGATTTTCCGGTCATGCCGGGGGTCCTGATCGTGGAAGCCATGGCGCAGGCGGCCGGTGTGCTGGTGCTCAAGCAGATTCCGGATCGCGAGAAGAAGCTGGTCCTGCTGGTCTCGATCGATCACGCGCGATTCCGGCGGCCGGTGGTCCCCGGGGATCAGTTGCGCCTGGAGATGTGCATCGTAAAGAGAAAGGCGTCGGTCGCTAAACTGGCCGGCCGGGCGACCGTGGACGGCGTGCTGGTGGCGGAGGCGGAGGTCATGTGCAAGCTGGCGGACAAGGAAGAAGCCGGGACCGACGCCTGAGGTATGCCGGTACATCCTACTGCGCTCGTTGATCCGCGCGCCCGCATCGCGGAGACCGCCGAAATTGGCCCGTTCTGCGTGGTAGGTGCGGAGGTCGAGATCGGGCCGGGCACCCGTCTGATGGGCCACACGTACCTGGAAGGTCCCACCTGGATCGGCGCCGACAACCTGTTTTATCCCTACTCCACCGTGGGCGTCGCGCCGCAGGACCTCAAGTACCAGGGCGAGCGCTCCGAGACCCGCATCGGCAGCCGCAACAAGATTCGCGAGTTCGTCACCATCCACCGCGGCACCCAGGGTGGCGGCCTGGTGACCAGCATCGGCGACGACAACCTGCTGATGGCCTACGTGCACGTGGCGCACGACGTGCACGTGGGCAGTCATTGCGTGCTCTCCAATGCCGCCACCCTGGGGGGCCACGTGACGGTGGGGGATTGGGCCTGGGTCGGCGCTTCTACCGGGATCCACCAGTTCTGCCGGGTGGGGCGGCACGCCATCATCGGCGGCTACAGCGTGGTGACCCAGGACGTGCTGCCGTTTTCCAACACCGTCAGCGACCGCGAGGTCCGCGTGTTCGGCGCCAACCGGGTGGGGCTGGAACGCCGCGGCTTTCCCACTGCCACCATCGAGCACCTGCAAACCGCCCTGCGGCTACTGACACGCGCCGGCCTGAACACCTCGCAAGCCATCGCCCGCATCCAGGCAGAGATTCCCGCGTGCCCGGAGATCGAAGAACTGATCGGCTTCATCCGCGCCTCCCAGCGCGGCGTGATCAAGTGATGAAATACGGCCTGATCGCCGGCAACGGCCGGTTCCCGCTTCTGGCGCTCGAAAACGCCCGCCGGCTGGGCCACGAAGTAGTGGTGGTGGGCATCCAGGAGGAGGCCGCGCCGGAAGTCGAGACGTTGGCGGCGCGCTGTTACTGGATCTCTCTGGGACAGTTGGGCCGGCTCATCGAAATCCTGAAAAGCGAAGGCATCACCGAAGTGGTGATGGCCGGGCAGGTGAAGCACGCCAGGATTTTTTCCTCCATCCTGCCGGACTGGCGCCTCATCAAGCTGCTGGCGTCGCTCGAGACGCGCAATACCGACGGGCTCATCGGGGGCGTGGCCCGGGTGCTGGAAGAGGAAGGCATCCGCCTGGTGGACTCCACCGCCTTGCTCAAGCCGCTGCTGGCGGATGAAGGGGTGATGACCCGCCGCAAGCCCACTCGCGAAGAAGAGGCTGAGATGATCTACGGGCGGCGCATCGCCAACGCGCTGGCGGGCTTCGACGTGGGCCAGAGCGTGGCCATCAGCCAGCGGGCGTGCGTGGCCTTGGAAGCCATGGAGGGTACTGACGCGATGTTGCGCCGCGCCGCCGGGCTGACTGGCGGCCACCGCCTCACGCTGGTGAAAGTGGCGCGGCGGCGCCGGCACCTCCTGTTCGATGTGCCGGTGGCCGGCCTGGATACCATCGCCGTCATGCGGGAGACCGGCACGAGCGCGCTGGCGGTGGACGCCGGCAGAACTCTGCTGCTGGACCGCGCTGAATTCTTGGCGCGCGCCGACGCGGCGGACATCACCGTGGTGGGATTCGCCCCGGAAGAACAGTAACGTGCTCCCGGTAAACACCTGTCCTACAATCAGGACGGAGGACTTCTGCGAAAGATACAAGTGGCCGTCGTCGGGGCCGGACAATTCGGCCGCAACCACTGCCGGGTGGTGAGCCAGTCCGAGCGCGCCGAACTGGCCGCGGTGGTGGATCTCGACCCAGCGCGTGCGGACGAGGCGGCTGCCGCCCACGGGTCCGTGGCCCTGGCGGATGTGCGCGAACTGGCTGGCCGCGCCCAGGCGGCGATTGTCGCCGTGCCCACCAGCGCGCATGCCGAGGTAGGCGCGGCGTTGCTCGAGGCGGGGCTGGATGTGCTGGTAGAGAAGCCTATCGCTCCGGATCTCGCCGGCGCGGACCGGTTGGTGGAGGCCGCCAAACGCGGCGGCCGCATTCTCCAGGTGGGTCACCTGGAGCGTTTCAACCCCGCTGTCACGGCTCTCGAGGAGCGCTGCCGGCTGCCGCTGTTTTTCGAAATCCACCGCATGAGCGTGTTCAGCCCCCGCAGCCTGGATGTGGACGTGGTGCTGGACTTGATGATCCACGATATCGACATCGTGCGCAGCCTGGTAGGCGCCGAGCCCGAGGAGATCCGCGCGGCGGGCATCTCCATCCTGTCCTCCAAGGTGGATATCGCGAACGTGCGCCTCCAGTTCCCCAGCGGCTGCGTGGCCAACCTCACCGCCAGCCGGGTATCCACCGACCGGGTGCGCAAGCTGCGCATGTTTCAGCCGCAACAATACCTGTCGCTCGACTACGGCCGCCAGGACCTGGCGGTGTTCTCCGTGGATGCGGGACGGCAAATCGGCTTCGAGCAGGCGCCGGTCGTAAAAGAGGAGCCGTTGAAGCGCCAGTTCGATGCATTTCTGGACAGCATGGTGAGCCGCCAGCCGGCGAAAACCTGCGGCGCCGCCGCGCGTCAAACCTTGCAGGTGGCTTTAGCAATTCTTGATAAGATTAGGAAACATTCGCAGATCGTTTCCCGATCGTTGGTGGCGGGATGGAAACCGTAGTCCGTACCCCGGTGCAAATTGAGGGGGAGCTGCATCTATTAACGCACTGGGAAGTGGACCGCCGGCGCGAGGGCGAAGCCGGGGTTACTTCGGTGATCCTGCACGTGCTGGCGATCATCCTGCTGGCTCTGCTGCCCAAGAGTCTCGCCACGGCGCCGCAGTTCCGGTCCGCGCCGCAGATCACCCCGCTGATCGAACCACCCACGGAGCTGACGCAGACCGCGCCCAACAAGGGAAAAATCAGCAAGGAACTGACGGCCGAGCAATTGCTGCCGCGGCCGCGCATTCAGATTCCGCGGTCCGAGCTTTCCACCACGCGGGGGGCCGCGCGTACCTTGACCATGCCGGGGCCGCCTCCGGCGCCGCCGCCCGCGCAGTCCCTGCCCGAGCCGCCCAAGATCGAAGCCGGCGCCGCGGCCAAGACGCCAGAAGCTCCGCAAATCGCGCAGGCCCTGACGCCGCAGATCCAGCCCGCGGAGCAACCCAAGCTGACGCTCGAGACGCCGCCAGCCGCGTCCGCCGGGCCGGCCCCCGGAGCCGGCGGCCTGGTCGCGCGTCCCAACACCTCCGTGGACGAGGCCGTGCGCGCTGTGGTGCGCGGCTCCGGTTCCGGTCGTCTGACCGTGGGCGACGCCGGCCCCGAAGACATTGGCGGACTCGGCCCCGGCTTCAACCTGCCGCCTTCCCCCGGCAAGGTGGGCAGCAACCTCGAACTGCTCAGCGATCCGCTGGGCGTGGATTTCCGCCCCTACCTGATCCGCATTCTTACTAGCGTGCGCCGCAACTGGTTCGCGGTGATGCCGGAGAGCGCCAAGCTGGGACGCAGTGGCCGCGTCGCCATCCAGTTCGCCATCAGCCGCAGCGGCAGCGTTCCCAAGCTGGTGATCGTCAGCCCTTCCGGAACCGAAGCGTTCGACCGCGCGGCGGTGGCGGGCATCAGCGCCTCCAACCCTTTCCCGCCGCTGCCCGCGGAATTCAAAGGCGATCAGATCCGGCTGCAATTCAACTTTGCGTACAATATCCGCACGCGGTGAAAGAGCATCCATGACCACACGCTTGCTGTGGGCGCTGGGCGCCTACGCCCTCCTCCTGCTGCTGGCCACCTTCACGCTGGAAGGCGGGCTGCGCCTGGCCACCTGCATTTTCCTGGGCGGGCTGGCACTGCGCACGCTCATCGCTTACAAAGCCGGCTGGTAGCCCGCGGGCGCGGTTTCATTTCGGAACAGCGCGTTTCAGAGTGAATCCCCTACTTGCCGATTTGGCATTTTCTGATCCGCATTCAAGCCGAAATATTACAGATATTAGGGTCTTTAACGAATGTTTGTGGCTGGCGTGGCGATTGCACCATGAAGGTTCGAGGTGAAGCCCATGCGGCAGTCAAACGGAACGGCGCGCGGCGCCAGTGAATCAGCCAAGGAACGGCGGGATCGGGTGGTGCTGGACCATCTGCCCCTGGTGAAGGCCATCGCCGTGCGGGTGCACGAGAGCCTGCCGGTGCATGTCGATCTGGACGATCTGATCCACGCGGGGATCCTGGGCCTGTTTGACGCTGCCACCAAGTATGATCCGGAAAAGCAGGTGGTCTTCCAGAGTTACGCCAAGCATCGCATTCGGGGCGCGATTCTGGACAGCCTGCGGCAACTGGATTGGGCTTCGCGAGATCTGCGCAAGCGCCAAAAGCAGTTGGACGCCGCGACCCGGGAACTGAGCGCCAAGCTGGGACGGGCCCCCACCGAGCTGGAGGTGGCCGAGGCCCTGGGAGTGGACGTCGAGCGCTGGCGGCAAATGCTCATGGAACTGCGCACCGTGGGGTTGGTGACGGCCTCCAGCCGCCCGCCGCAATACGAAGACGGTCCACCGCCGGAATTCCCGGCCCCCCCGGATTCCCGGCCGGACCAGATGTGCCACCACGAGGAACTGCGCGAAGCTCTCACCAACGCCATGCAGTGCCTGCCGGAGCGCTATCAGAAGGTGGTGTTCTTGTACTACACCAACGAACTCACCATGAAGGAAATCGGGGACATCCTGGGAGTCAACGAGAGCCGCGTCTCGCAGATCCACAAATCCGCTCTCTCCAAGATGGCTGTCGCGCTGCACTCCGCCGGGATTCATTCGGCGCAGGCGTTCTGAAGCGCCGGAGCGCGGCGCCGCGCGCTTCGGACTAGACTGTAGGTGGCCGGCCCTGGCCAACCGCAGGCAGGTCCGAAGGAGGATCCAGTGCGCGTGAGCCAATGCGTGGCATGCAGGGCGTTTCCGTGCCGGGACGTGAATCACGGCTGCTACGTCGTGCCCGGTGTGAACCTGAACCCGGATGCCATCTCCATGGTGATGGTGTCGGAGGCGGCGCCGGCCGACGCCGGCGACTACTATTACGCGAAAGGGGCCCCGCTGTTCCAGCAGACCACCGTGCAGGCGTTCCGCGACGCCGGCGCCGACGTCTCGTCGGTGAAGGATCTCCTGAGCCGGGGCGTGTACCTCACTACGGCCGTGAAATGCGGCAAGACGGGATATGGCATTCGGACGGACACCATCCGCGAGTGCTCGCTCCTGCTGGAGCGCGAGTTGCTGCTGTTCCCTAAAATCAGGGTGCTGATGCTCATGGGGGACGTCGCGATCAAGGCCCTCAACTGCATCGCCCGAAGGGCCGGCGAACCGCGGGCGATCCCGGCCGGTTCGACCTACAAGATCCGCGCCGGCAAATACTTCTTCCGGGGCGCGCGGGTGTTCCCCTCGTACTTGCAAGCCGGCCCCAGTTTCTTCATCGAGAAGAGCAAGCGCCGCATGATCGCCGAAGATCTGACCGCCGCCCTGGCCCTGCTGGCGTAAAGGGGACAAGCGCGTTCATTTGTGCAAAATTCCGCTTGACTTGTAGGAATTCCAGACATATTATCGACCCGATAGGGTAACGGGACCCACCAAATTCAATAACGGGAGTGTTGTATGGCGAAATGCTTTCAGGCGGGCATTTTGTCTTTGGGTGTGGTATGTGCGCTATGGGCGCAAGACTACCGCGCCCGCGTACAAGGCATTGTCACGGACGCCAGTCAGGCCGCCGTGGTGGGAGCGAAGGTCACGCTCCAAAATGAGAATACCGGCGTGGAGGCTACCCGCCTCACCGGGGAAAACGGCCAGTATCTTTTCGATTTTGTCGAACCGGGCGCCTATGCGGTGATCGTGGAAGCCGCCGGGTTCAGTAAATTCACACAGCAGAACATTCAGGTTCAGGTGCGCGGCGATATCACCGTAAACGCGGCCCTCTCGGTAGGCACCGTCTCCGAGACCATCAATGTCGCCGAGACCGCCGTGGCGCTGCAGTTCAACACCAGCACCATGGAACTCACCGTAGACCGGAAGATGCTAAACGAACTGCCCATCATGCAGCGCAATCCCTTCACCCTGGCGCTGCTCGACCCGGCCGTGGTGAACCGGTATTGGGACATCGCCCACCGCAACCCGTTCTACATGTGGTCTTCCAGCCAGATCGACGTGGGCGGCAACACCACCATGAAGAACGACCTGCTGCTGGACGGCGCCCCCATCCAGATCGGCGTGAAGGGCTCTTACGCTCCGCCCATGGACGCCGTACAGGAATTTTCCGTGCAGCAGAACAGCGTGGACGCCGAGTTCGGCCACAGCGCGGGCGGCATCATGAGCGTGGGCGTCAAATCCGGCACCAACGAGTTCCACGGCAGCGCGTATTACTTCGGCCGCAACCCGGCGCTCAACGCCCAGACCAACTCCGTGCTGCACACCCCCAACCTGGTGCGCAATCACATCTGGGGCGGCACCATCGGCAATCCCGTGATCAAGAACCGGCTCTTCACCTTCACGGCGTATGAAGGCTGGCGCAGCCAGGAGCCGAACGGCACCCTCCGCACTATGCCCACGGACCTGGAGCGCACCGGGGACTTTTCCAAGTCCCTGAACATCAAGGGCGGCCTGCGCACGATTTACGATCCCTGGACCACCCAGTTCGATCCGGCCACCGGCGCGGTCAGCCGCACGCCCTTCGCCGGGAACATCATTCCGGCCAGCCGCATCGACCCCACCGCCGCGCGCTTCATGCAGGACATCTGGAAGCCCAACAATCCCGGCGACGACATTACCGGCGTCAATAATTACAAAATCGGCTACTCCTGGCCGCAAAAATACTGGAATTTCACCGAGCGCGTGGACTGGAACATCCGCGACAACTGGAAGGTCTTTTTCCGCTATTCCCGCGTACGCACGGACCTGGACCAGACCCAGTACGTAAACTCCCCCGCCATGCCCAACGACAACGGCGGCCTGATGAACAACCGCAACGTGGCCGGTGACATGGTTTATACGCTGAATCCCACCACCGTGCTCAATTTCCGCATGGGCTTCGGGTCGCTCGAAGACGATTACAACGCTCCGCGTTCGGTGATCGGGGAGTCCGGCCTGGCGCAGTTCTGGCCCAACAACCCCTGGTACAAGCCCTACATCGGCGAGATGCCGGCCGTCTACTATCCCTATCTCAACGTCGGCGGCGGCAGCTACGGCAAAGGCAGCTACTGGTACCAGCATCCCCGCCACTGGACCTTCGAAGGCAGCATCCATAAGATGCGCGGCATCCACAGCCTGAAGGCCGGCTTCGATCACCGGCGGCACCGCGCCGACGGCATTTTCCCCAATCTGATGGACTTCTACTTCTACCCTGCCACCACCGCAGAGACCTTCCTTTCGCCGGACATCCGCTCCAACGGCAGCGATTGGGCGAGTTTCCTGCTGGGCGCGCTCGATAATAACTCCGTCGCCCGCACCTTCCCGTTTCAATACTTCGGCACGAACTATACGGCGGCCTTCGTGCAGGACGACATCAAGCTCACCCGTAACATCACCTTGAACCTGGGCCTGCGCTACGAGTACGAGACGCCGCCTTTCGACGCGCAAAATCGCATTTCCCGGGGCCCGGACCTCACCCTGCCCATCCAGGCTTTCCAGAGCAATCCTCCGCAGTTTCCCAGCCAGGTCACGCAGTTGATGAAATCGCCGCCCATCCTCAACGGCGCCTGGCGATTCACTGACAGCTCCCACCCCGGCGCCTACAACTCGGACCGCTTCATCTTCGAGCCCCGCGTGGGCATCGCCATCCGCATCAACGACAAGACCGCCTTCCGTGCCGGCTATGCCCGGTATGTCATCCCGCTGGACCTGCTGCAGAGCACCCTGGACACCAGCCTGCCGACCTTCGGCTACAGCGCCGCGACCTTCGTCTCGCCGCTGCTGAACGGCGTGCCCGCCGCCCGGCTCAGCGAGCCGTTCCCTTCCACCAACCCGCTCATTCTGCCCGCCGGAAAATCCCGCGGTGCCAACTCAAACCTGGGGGACAACGTCTACTGGTATAACCAGGACCAGCATCCCGGCGTGAACGACCGCTTCAACTTCTCCGTCCAGCGCCAACTCCCCAACCAGATCCACTTCGATTTCACGTTCTTCATGAACTTCGGCCACAACCTGCCGTACGACCGCAACATAGACCTGGCCGATCCCAACATCATGTACAGCGTGAAAGGCGTGTGGGACCAGCAGGTGGCCAATCCCTTCTATCAATACGGCACCCCCGACCAGTTCCCCGGCGCGCTGCGCAATCAGCGCACCGTAACCGTGGGCAGCCTGCTGACCCCCTACCCGCAGTATGCCGGGCTCACGCAGCGCGCCACCGACGGCGTACTGAACCGCTACAAAGCGTTCCAATTCCGCGTGCAGCGGGCCTTCAACGCAGGCTACAGCTTCCTGGTGGCCTATAACTACAACCAGGAAAAGAGCTACGACTTCTTTAACGCCATCGACCAGTACAACAATCAGCTCACCTACATCGACAGCAACAATCCGCGCCACCGCCTGAGCGCCGCAGGCAGCTATGACTTCCCGTTCGGCCGCGGGCGGAAATATCTGGCCAACATGCATCCGGTTCTGAACGCCATCATCGGCGGCTGGCAGACCAGCCACCTGCTGCTGATCAATTCGGGACCCTTCCTGCGCTTCGGGCAGATGATTACCGACGGCTCCAACCCGCGGCTGGACAATCCCACGCGCGACCGCTGGTTCGACACCTCCAAGTTTCAGCGGCCCTTGCCCTACACCCTGCGCACCAACCCGTGGCAGTATCCCGGCGTGGTCGGTCCAAAATTCTGGAACCTGGACTCCACCCTCAGCAAGGTCTTCCCCATCAAGGAACGGTTCAACCTGGAATTCCGCTTCGAGGCCTACAATCTGACCAACAGCTTCGTGCCCACGAATCCGGATATGAGCGTCACCAGCTCCACTTTCGGGCGGACCCTCAGCCAGCAGAACCGCGGCCGCGAGATGCAATACAGCCTCCGCCTGATGTTCTGAGCGTCGCCCCTGGCCCGGGTCGTTTTGAGAATTCTAAACCGGCGGTTCAGAATTCTCATCTTCTAGTAATCTGTAGGGCAGGCGCGTTTGCCTGCCCTACTCTATGCAGCCCGAACTTGCTCTGGCGGTCGATCTGGGCGGCACGAAGATTGCCGTCGCCGTAGTGGATTCCTCCGGCGCGGTGGTGCGGAAAGCCCGGCTTCCGATCGACAAGCAGGCCACCCTTGCGCAGATCACCAGCGCCGCCCGGCAGGTGGCCGATGCCACCGGCGTTTCCTGGGGGCGCATCCGCGCCGTGGGCGTGGTGGTTCCGGGGATCTACTTCGCCGCCAGCGGCGATGCCTGGGCGCCCAACCTGTTCGGGCCGGATCCGGTCCCGCTGCGCGGCCAACTGCAAGCCGGGCTGCCCGCGCCCGTGGTGCTCGATAGCGACCGTGCCGCCTATGTGCTGGGAGAGCAGTGGCTGGGCGCCGCCCAAGGGCTCTCCGACGTGGTCTTCCTGGCCGTGGGCACGGGCATCGGCGCGGGCATCCTCAGCGGCGGCCGGCTTGTGCGCGGCGCGGGGGATATCGCCGGAGCGGTGGGCTGGTTCGCGCTCAACCCGCGCCGACAGCCGCTTTACGAGCAGATGGGCTGCTGGGAGACCGAGGCCGCGGGACCCGCCGTCGCCCGCCGCGCCACCGAACGCCTGGCCCGCGGCGAACCCTCCAGCCTCTCCTCCGGAGAGATCACCACGGAAGCTGTGGTGGCCGCCGCCCGCCGCGGCGACGCGCTGGCGGCGAGCGTCCTCGAAGACGTCGCCCGCTACCTGGCCATGGGCATCGCCAACATCATCAGCCTGCTGAACCCGGAAATGGTGGTGCTCGGCGGCGGGCTCATGCAGGCCGGCGATCTGCTGCTGCCGCTCATCCGCCGGCAGGTGCCCGAGTGGGCGCAACCTTTTTCCGCGCGCGCCGTCAAGATCGAGCTCACCCGCCTCGGCGAGGATGCCGGCCTGCTGGGCGCCGCGCGGCTGGCTTTCTCCGATAAACTTCTCCGATAATAGAAGTTCTTCTCATGTCCGCAGAGATCTATTACGACCACATCACCGACGTACTCGCCAAAATCCGCGCCACCCAGAGCGACAAACTCCAGGACGCCGGCGAGCGCATGGCCTCCGCCATCGCCGCCGGCAAGCGCGTCTACCTCTTCGGCAGCGGCCACTCGGTCATCCCGGTACAGGATATCTTCCCGCGCTACGGCAGCTTTCTGGGCTTCTTTCCGCTTTACGACCCGCGGCTCATGTGGTTCAACGTGGTGGGTCCGGGCGGCGCGCGTGAACTGTTGTGGCTCGAGCGGCGCGAAGGCTACGCCGAAGTGTTTCTGAAAAGCTATCCGCTGGAGGCCGGCGATTGCATGCTGGTCTTCTCCCATGGCGGCCTGAACGCCGCCGCCATCGAAGTCGCTCTGGAAGCGAAGAAGAAGGGCCTCACCGTCATCTCGGTCTCCTCGCTGGCCAACGCCCGCGACGCCCAGGCAACCCACTCCAGCGGCAAGAAACTGCCGGACATCGCCGACATCGCCATCGATAACTGCGTGCCGCCGGAGGACGCCCTGGTGGATATAGGCATGCCGGAAAAGGTGGCCGCCGGCTCCACCATGGCGGTGGTCTTCGTGGCCATGTCGCTGGTGGCCGAAACCGGCGCGCGCCTGGTGGCCCGCGGCGTGAAGCCGGTGACCTTCGTCTCCCCCAATGTTCCGGGCGTGGAGAAGGATCACAACGCCAGGGTGTTCGAAATGTTCAGCGAAAAGTTCTTCCCGCGCCGGGCATGACCCCGACCCCGGCGCAGACTCGCTGGCTGACCGCTGCCGCCGATGCCGGCATGTTCGTCTTCGGTATCGTGATGGCGCTGCTGGGCGCCATTCTGCCCATCCTCTCCGCACGCCTGCATTTCGACCTGGCGCAGGCGGGCGACCTCTTCTTCGCCATGAACTGCGCCATGCTCGTGAGCATGCTGGTGCTGGGCTGGGTCATGGACCGCTTCGGCAAGCGCCTGCCCATGGTGCTCGGCCCGCTGCTGGTGGCCCTGGCCCTCTGGCTGATTGCCGCCGCCGCAAGCTATTCCACGCTGGCGGTCAGCCTGGCCCTGCTGGGCTTCGGCGGCGGAGCCCTCAACGGCGCCGCCAACACGCTGGTGGCCGACCTGCACTCCGACCCGCGCCGCAAAAGCGCCGCCCTCAACCTGCTGGGCGTTTTCTTCGGCTTCGGCGCGGTCTTTCTGCCCTTCACCATCGGCGCGCTGCTGGAATCGCTCGGCCTGGTGCCCATTCTCTACGCCGCCCTGGCCCTCACCCTGGTGCCCCTGATTCTTTCCCTGATGCTGCCCTTCCCCGCCGCGCGCCACGAGCGCGGCCTGCCCTTTGCGGACGTGCTGCGCCTGGCCCGCACCCCGCTGGTGCTGACCTTTGCTTTCCTGCTCTTCTTCGAATCCGGCAACGAGTTCATCATCGGCGGCTTCACCTCCTCCTACCTGACCCGGGAACTTCACAGCAGCATCTCCGCGGCCTCCTACCTGCTGGCGGTCTACTGGATCACCTTGATGCTGGCCCGCGTGGCCCTGAGCCGCCTGATGTTGAAGCTGAAGCCCGCGGCCGTGATCCTGGCGAGCGCCCTGATCGCGGCGCTGGGCCTGGCCGTGCTCGCCGCGGTTCACTCGGAAGGCGCGGCGGCCGCGGCGTTGATCCTCGCCGGCCTGGGAGTGGCCAGCATTTATCCGACTACGCTGGGCCTGGCCGGCACGCGCTTTGAAGAGTACTCCGGCACGGTCTTCGGCATCCTTTTTGCCGTGGCCCTGGTGGGGGGCATGAGCCTGCCCTGGGCGCTGGGCCAAATCGGCGCCGCCCGCGGCCTGCGCACCGCCCTCGCGCTGCCTGTCGCCGCCTTCCTGGCGATCTTTCTCCTCCAGACCGTGATCTCCCGCAAGCTCGCAGCGCGCCGGCCGGCGCTCAAGCTGATCGCGCTGCTGCTCCTCGCCGCCGCGGCCGCCCGCGCCGCCGATTTCCTGCCGGTGGCCGTGTGGTACGGCGGCGGCAAAGCCCGCGCCCCCATGCTGGAGCCCGACCCGCAATCCAAGAAAGAACTGTGGCGCCGCGACCTCCGGCAAATCCGCGCCCTGGGCTTCAACGCCATCCGCTGCTGGATCGACTGGGCCAGCGCCGAGCCTGCCGAAGGCCGCTACCGCTTCGACACCATCGACGTGCTGCTGGAACTCGCCCGCAAGGAAGGCCTCAAGGTCATCATTCAGACCTACATGGACGCGGCGCCCGATTGGGTGGGGCGCAAATTTCCGGATTCCTTCTACGTGGCGGCCTCCGGCGAGGTCATGCGCCCGGAATCGGCCCCTGGCTATTGCGTCGATCATCCCGGCGTGCGCCGGGCCGAGGAGGCCTTCTTCACCGCCCTGGCGCGGCGCGCGGCGCAGAGTCCCGCCTTCCTGGGCTGGGACCTGTGGAGCGAGCCCCACGTGATCAACTGGGCCACCGCCAATTATCTGCTGCACCCCGAATTTTGCTTTTGCCCTTCCTCGATCCGGCGCTTCCGGGCGTGGCTTCAGCACAAGTACGCATCTCTGGAAGCGCTGAACCAGGCCTGGTATCGCCAGTTCACCTCCTGGGACCAGGTCGAGCCCGGCCGCCTGAGCACCATCCTCTCCTACACCGACTACATCGACTGGCGCAATTTTATCCAGCAGAAGCTCGGCGAGGACCTGCGCCTGCGCTACGAAGCCGTCAAGCGCGGCGCGCCGGACCGCATCGCCACCAGCCACGCCGCCATCCCCAGCCTGTTCACGTCGCCGCTGGCCGGCGATGGCAGCCCCGACGACTGGATCATGGCGCGCCAGGTGGATTTCTACGGCACCTCTTTCTACCCCAAGCATTCGCGTCCCGTAGGCTACGACGTCGCCTGGCGCGCCGCCCTGCTCGATTTCGAGCGTTCCTCCGCCTTCAGCCCGCAGGGTCACGGCGGCTTTTGGATCGGCGAGCTACAGGCGGGTTTCGGCACCGTGGCTCTCAACGTCAGCGCCACCGTCACGGCCGATGATCTGCGCGACTGGACCTGGAGCGCGCTCTCGCGCGGCGCCAAGGGCATCAACTTCTACGCCTGGTATCCCATGAGCACGGGCTACGAGTCCGGCGGCTACGGGCTCATCCAGCTTGACGGCACGCTCACCGCGCGCAGCCGCGTGGCGGGCGAGATCGCGCGCGTAGTGGACCGCCACCAGCGGCTGTTCCTCGACGCGCGGCCGCCCAAAGCCCATGTGGCCATCATTTTCAACCCGCTTTCCTACATGATCGGAGGCCGGCAGCGCGCCGCCACCACCGCCGGGCCGCAAAGCGAGGTGGGCAGCATCGAGCGCGATTCCTGGCTGGGCGCCTACCGCGCGCTGTTCCCCACCAACGTGCCCGTGGATTTCCTGCACGCGGGCGAGCTCTCCGCCGCCCTGCTGGCGCAATACAAGCTGGTCCTCTTTCCTTACCCGCTGATGATTCCCGAGAAGGCCGGCGCGCTGCTCCGCGAGTACGTGCGTGCGGGAGGCACGCTGGTCTCCGAAGCCCGCCTGGCATGGACCAGCGAAACGGGGCGCGCCTCGGAGACCATTCCAGGCCTGGGCCTGTTCGAAGTCACCGGCTGCCGCGAGACGGATGTGCACTCCGTGCCGGGCCTGCGCACGGAGCTTCGCTGGACCGATGCGGCGATCCCCGGCGTGCGCCCGGGCGACCGCCTGGCCGCGCGTGTCTACGAGGAGACGCTCGAACCCGCGGGGCTGCGAGCGCGCGCCGTGGCCGTCTTCCCCTCCGGCGCCCCCGCCGCCGTCCTTTCAGCCTTCGGCCGCGGGCGCACCCTCACACTGGGCTCCTACCTGGCGGTTGCTTACGAAGCCCAAAAGGATCCGGCGGTAGCGCGCTTCTTCGCGGGACTGCTGGAGTGGGCGGGAGTCGAGCGCCCGGTCGAAGTCGCCGAAGGCGAAGCCGAAGTGCGTTTCCTGGAATCCGGCGCCGAGCGCCTGGTGTTCGTCTTCAATCACGCAGATCAGGCCACCACGCCCCGCATCACTCTGCACCTCCCCGCAACCCGCGCCACCGATCTGCTTACCGGGCAGCCGGTGCCCCTCTCCGCTCCCGCCCTCACCCTGCGTAAGATGCTCGCTCCGCACGAAGTCTGGATCCTGCGGATCTTATGACCGCCGCTTCCGGCGCGAGGCGCGCGCCGGAAGCCCGCATGCGCTCCAGCAGGGCCATGCCGGCCCCATCGGCGGCGGTCATTTCCGTAATGTCCACTACCAATTCTTTTCCCTCCATCACCGATTGTGCCGTGCGCCAGGCGTGTTCCAGTTCTTCCACCCAGCGGCCCTCCAGGCGGCCTTTGAGCTGAAATTGGAACAGACTCGCGCTGTCGTGTAGATAGAATTCCATATGGATCACCCAATCTCTCAGCTCTAAGACTCGGCACGCCGGGGGCCAGCCTACACCTGCCGCGCCGATCTGTGGGGAATGACACGGTATGTGTCGGCACGATGCCTTACCACGAGGGACGGAGTTTCACCGGTGACACGCATAGGATACCCCGAGATCCTTAAGCGATCTCGGCGGGCGCGCGCAGTCGAGGCCAGATCTACATGCAGCACCAGGTTGAATTTGACCCGCCGGACGAGCGGGCCGGCGCTCCATTGGTGAGGTGGGTTTACAACCTCGCAACGTCGACGGTCACGACCTGGCCGGTCTGGGCGAAATCGACGGCGGTGGCGATACGCGCAGCGACTCGCCGCAGGGTAGGCCAATGATTCGACGACAAGATCACAAGTGCCAGCTTACGGTCGGTCAGGTTCTGTTATTCTGATCGCACGTAAGCAACAGATCGAATCCCGCCTTTTCCGCCGCATCAAGCAATGCGCCGTTGTCCAGGCCCTGCCATCCGAGTTCATCCGCGCGCACTACCTCGTGTCCGCGCAAGAAGTGGGCGAGTGGGGCTGGAGTGTTAGCCCGGCTTTCGCAGTTCAAGGCCGTTTTCGGCTCTAGCGCCAGAAAATTCCTTTTGCTTTCAACGTCGCCTCCGCCAAAATTGGCCGAAACAGGCCAGGTGAAGACCTTGCCTCTTTTCTGAGCAAT